>ERZ791872.710-NODE-710-length-29492-cov-4.203248_pt1 | contig 29492 bp, 27 predicted proteins | sample MGYA00510279_ERZ791872 | MGnify/ENA primary metagenome ERZ791872 (study PRJEB30046, sample SAMN00792103) | human gut metagenome | study: EMG produced TPA metagenomics assembly of the A metagenome-wide association study of gut microbiota in type 2... | reverse complement strand
GCATGGTTATCGGAACTTCCGCATTGGCACAATATGAAATAGACGGTGCTGTCGGTATGTATAGTGGCATCTTTAATAATCCGTTCCTTATTTGGGGCAAATACAAACACCACCTGCTGAAAACAACGCTTACCGTTTCTTTTCAGTTCCACCACACGCAAATGGACGGGGCGCACGCTTCCCGCTTTTTGGATGGGATTCAAAAAGAAATTGATAATCTGAGAATATAAGTTGAGGGAAAAAGCTATCTTTGCATCCCATAACAACAACATTCAGATGATAAATATCTTTTAAAGCAAATATTATGACAACAAAAGCGGCATTTATTTACATTGCGCCTGAGAATGATTACAAAACGCACAAAGCATTTATTGATTCTCCTGTCGTTAATCTGACGGTAGTGGGTGTAAAAGACTACGAAGAAGCTGAATATGTAGCTAAAGAGTTGGTAAAGGAAGGCATCACTGCTATTGAACTTTGTGCCGGTTTTGGTCTCAATGGCGTAGCACGTGTTAGCAAAGCAGTCGAAGGAAGGGCTTTAGTTGGAGTTGTTAGGTTTGATCTCCATCCTGCGTTTAATCACCAAAGTGGAGATAGCATATTCTAGTTAAAATCCTCAGCGATTTAACTAAGTTCGTATTTCAACTATAATAAGATTGATACTGGCGAAAGAAACCAAAAGAGAGCTTGTTTTTTCTTTCGCTAGTATTGTATTACATATTACACATAAACAATGATTCTATTTGGCATTACTTGTTAGCCATTCCTTAGCCATTTCTGTCAGTCGGTATTGTTGTTTGGGGTGCTTCGGCTGATTCGGATAAAGCCGTTCAATCAATCCTTCTTCCAATGCGGGGGTAATATACCTCTCACGAAAATACTTTAAGTCTTTAATATCACATACATTCGCCATATTCCTCATTGTCATGTAAGAATCTTCCATTTTTTGAATGAGCAATTCTACTTGGGGGGTACTTAGGGGGTATTTGCCCTCCTCTGTTATCTTTTTATCCTCTTTATCATTCTCTATGATATTGGATTTGAAATCAGGTCGCTTGAACGTGATAGTAACGAAACCTCCATCCGAAGACCATGTAGGAGTTTCCACTCCTTGCGCCGTTACTTTAGTTTACCCAACAAGCATAATTAATATTTATCTCAAATTCATATTTGTTTTTCCGAAATTATCACTACATTTGCAGATATAGTCAATTTATTGCTATTCTTTAAAATAAAATAAGTGTGGAAACAGAAAGAATAAATAGAATAAAAGTAGTATTGGTTGAACAAAATAGAACAGGGAAATGGTTAGCAGAACAACTCCAAAAGAATGAAGCTACTATTTCTCGTTGGTGTTCCAATACTTCACAACCATCATTAGAAATGCTTGTCAAGATTGCGAAAATACTGGATGTAGATGTACGAAAACTGATTAATCCAAATAACAACGAAGAACGATATGGCGAATAAGAATCTGAATAAGGCTAAAGAAGCTAAGAAAGACGAGTTCTATACGCAGCTTGAAGATATAAATAATGAGCTGAAACATTATCGTGAGCATTTTCGTGGCAAAACTGTATTGTGCAATTGCGATGACCCACGTGTCAGCAATTTCTTCACCTACTTTGCCTACAACTTTGAGTTCCTTGGATTGAAAAAGTTGATTACCACTTGTTACAAGAATCAAGACATGGACTTGTTCAGTCAAAATAAAAGTGAACAGGCTGTATATTTGGTTTATGAAGGAGACAAGAACGGAGACCATATTCCCAATGCAGATGAAATAGGTGTGATGCCATTAAAGGGGGATGGCGATTTTAGAAGCAAAGAGTGTATTGAACTTCTAAAAGAAGCGGATATTGTTGTTACTAATCCTCCTTTCTCTTTATTCAGAGAATATGTAGCACAACTCATTGAATATGATAAAAAGTTTTTGATTATTGGACACCAGAATGCCATCAAGTATAAAGAGATATTCCCTCTCATCCAGCAAAATAAACTTTGGCTTGGCTATGGCTTTAAAGGGGGAGCTGGTCATTTCATTTCTCATTATGAGGATAGAGCTACCGCTGGCGACCACCGTGAAGGCATGATACGTGTTTCTGGAGTAACATGGTTCACAAATTTAGAAACGCCTAAAAGACATGAGAATATCATTCTTTATAAAAAGTATTCTCCCGAGGAATACCCTAAATATGAGAATTATGATGCTATAGATATTTCCAAAACTGCAGAAATTCCATGTGATTATGATGGAAAGATGGGAGTACCTATTACTTTCATGGATAAATACAACCCCGATCAATTCGAGATAATCGGTAATACATGCGATACAGACTGGATAAGATCTGTGGGATTTAAAATAATGGGACAAGATACAATTGACAAATTGAGGCAACAAGGAAATAAAGCTCATGTTACAGCTAACATGAATTCACCATACATATTAAAAGATGGAATTGTAATCTTACCTTATGCTCGTATTATCATTCGCAAAATTAAAAAGTAATAACCATGATGAATATAGCCCCTAAATTCATAAAGATAGCCGACCTTATTGAAGGTTATAGCAATGACGCCGAGACAGGCGTTAAAGGTTATGGCGGTAAGTTAGACATCCGTCCACCCTATCAACGTGAGTTCCGATACGATATTAAGCAACAGCAGGCTGTTATTAATACCATCTTAAGCGGATATCCGCTCAATATCATGTACTGGAGTGTTGCAGAAGACGGCAATTACGAGATGATTGACGGCCAACAACGCACGTTATCTATCTGTGAGTTCTATACCCACGGCTTTAACATTGAGGACAAAGACCGTGGCACACTCTATTTCTCAACATTGACAAACGAGGAAAAAAATAAGTTCCTAAATTACGAATTGACAATATATTTCTGTGAAGGGACGGATAAAGATAAATTAGATTGGTTCAGAGTAATCAATATCGCAGGAGAAAAACTGCTCGACCAAGAGCTTCTCAATGCTGTCTATACAGGCCCGTTTGTGACAGATGCCCGTCGTCACTTTTCAAAGAATGGTTGCCCAGCTTATAAACTCGGTGCAGACTTTCTAAACGGTAGTGCCATTGAACAAGCGTATCTTTCAACTATCCTCAAATGGGCAGCCCGTCATGATGGCATCGCAAAGGTTGATGATTATATGGCACAACATCAGTTTGACCCAAATGCCAACAAATTATGGGCTTACTTTGTGTCAATCATCACATGGATACGTTCCACATTCCCTAAATATCGTCGTGAAATGAAAGGTTTGGATTGGGGTGCGATGTTTGACGAGTTTGGTGAGGGCGTTTACGATACAGATGTACTTGAAAAGCAAATCCACGACTTGATGGAGGACGATGAGATTATGAAGAAATCAGGTATCTATCGCTATGTATTAAGTGAAGATCTACGTGATCTCAGTTTCAGAACATTCGACAAAAAGCAAAAACGTGAAGCATACGAACGGCAGAAAGGAATCTGCGTACATTGTGGCAAACATTTCGAGTTGGAAGAAATGGAAGCAGACCACATCACCCCTTGGAAAGATGGTGGTACGACTGTGGCAGAGAATTGTCAAATGCTTTGTAGAAATTGTAATAGGATTAAAGGAGGAAAATAAATATGAATAACCAAATAAAACAATCTATTGAAGAATGTCAAAGTATTATAGAGCATATTCGCAATTCTATAAATAATAAGGAATGCAATTTTTGTCCTAAATGTAAGGAGTTGACGAGTTTGTACAATGCACTTAATAAACTATCGATAAACATTAAATCTGATTTACCTATCGAAGAGCGATATATACAAGCATATTTACCTGCATTAGTCGGAGTATCTCAGATTAATCCTTATGATTTCGGAGGTATTATAGCGATAATAAATATAATTCAATCAAGATGTGATTTGGCAAATAATAAACACAAGAAAATATTCATCAGCCATTCCTCAAAAGATGAAGCAATCATTAAACTTTTTGTTGATGATATTTTACAATTAGGAGTTGGTATAAAGCCTGAGCAAATCTTTTGTACTTCTATTGAAGATATGGGTATTAAAAATGGAGAAGATATTAGGAAACACATTCATCAAAACATAAAGAATGCAGATTATTCTTTCTTGCTCATATCAAATAACTACAAAACAAGTGAAATCTGTTTGAATGAAATGGGAGCAGTTTGGGCATATGATAATAATGTTAAGCTATATCTATTGCCGAAAATGGATTTTGATAGTATTGGATGGTTATGTAATACAAGAATAGCAGAAAGAATAGATAACTCCATTGCTCTAGACGAATTGCACGAACAATTACAACAACACTATTCTCTGCAAAATACATCTATTAGAAGTTGGAGTAGATTACGAGAAAAATTCCTTCAAGAAATTAAAGCTGTTTAATCTCAAACTCAATGTGTGTCTATTTCAAACATATATAATATATACTTTTCTAATATCAAAGATTGATTCAATAAATATATAAAAACTTTTAATTTATAATCAACCATATGCTAACCGAATCACAAAACATAGAATTCAAAGAATCTTGGCGCGACGAATATCTGAAATGGATATGTGGTTTTGCTAATGCACAAGGTGGAACACTGTTTGTCGGCATTAAGGACAATGGCGAAATCTGCGGTGTGCAAGAAGCCAAGAAGTTGATGGAAGATATTCCCAATAAGGTACGTGATATGCTCGGTATACTGGTAGATGTTAATCAAAAAGAGGATAATAAAAAGCAATATCTGGAAATAGTAACTGAAGCATATCCTTATCCAATCAGTTTTCGCGGCAAGTATTACCAGCGGAGCGGAGCCACCAACCAAGAGTTGAAAGGTGCGGCACTCGACCGTTTTATGCTTCGCAAACAGGGAAAAACTTGGGACGGTGTACCAGTGCCTTATCTGAAAACAGAGGATTTGGACAATGCGACTTTTGATTTATTTCGCAAATATGCTAAACGAAGCGAACGCATGGAAGATGCTGATTTAATGGATGACAACCATGGCCTGTTAGAAAAACTTCGACTTTATGAAGGTGATTACCTAAAACGTGCAGCTGCTTTATTGTTCCATCCAGACCCGGAACGATACGTGACCGGAAGTTTTGTAAAGGTGGGCTTCTTCCGTGAGGGAATGGATTTGGTGTATCAAGATGAAGTACATGGCAACCTGTTTCAGCAAATTGTAAAACTAATGGATTTACTATGCACCAAATATATGAAAGCCGTCGTAACTTACGAGGGTATTCATCGAATAGAAACATTGCCTATACCAAGGGAAGCTCTTCGCGAGGCGTTGTTAAATGCCTGCATTAACAAGGATTATGCAGAACCTTCTCCCATACAAATTCGCGTGTATGAAAATAAACTGGAAATTGTAAATGGTGGTGTATTGCCAGACGGTTGGACAGTGGAAACACTGCTATCTTCTCATCGTAGTTTTCCCTATAACCCTGACATTGCCAATACATTCTTTCGTTCTGGAGAAATTGAAGCATGGGGACGTGGCATTGAACGTATCATTATAGCCTGTAAGAATGACGGATTTTCCACACCAGAATTCCGTTACGATGCTTCGGGCATTTGGACGATATTCAAGTTTGAGTATCCAGAAAGAGCGACTACCCAAAAGACTACCCAAAAGACTACCCAAAAGACTACCCAAAAACTGACAGAGCAACAGCAGGCTATGCTGTCTTTTTTAAAAGAGCATCCCGAAGCGACCCGAAAAGAGATAAGTGAAAGCCTTCCCAACATCACTGAAGATGGTGTTAAGTATAACCTTTCACGCCTTCAGGAACTTGGATTATTAGAGCGTATAGGAGGTAGGAAACAAGGTTATTGGAAAACAATAGAGTAAAGTACATGGATGATCTAGATGAATTTGCAAGTTGGCATAAGGATTTGAATGAATGGGAACGTTTTCAATATGAACTTGAAAGAATAAGCGGAGAGAAAAAAATTATTACAAAGTATGTGATTTTGACAATAAAACACTAAAAAATGCAACTAATGAGCAAAGAAAACCAAATAATACTTTATCAAGACGACAACGAAATTACTCGTGTGTCGGTGCGTTTTGCCGATGAAGATTTGTGGCTGACACAAAATCGTTGGTGTATATATATCAAACGGGTAAATCAAATGTAAGTGAACATATTAAGCATATATTTGAGGATGGCGAGTTAGTAAAGGAGGCAACTGTTCGGAAATTCCGAACAGTTCAAACAGAAGGTTCTCGTAAAGTTGAACGAGAAGTGGAGCACTACAACCTTGATATGGTTATCGCTTTGGGTTATCATGTGCAGTCTCAGGTTGCAACCCGCTTCCGATGATGGGCAACCCAGCGGCTTCATGAGTATATTCAAAAAGGATTTACCATGGATGATGAACGGTTGAAACAGGGCGGCAACCGCTATTTCCGTGAGTTGTTACAACGCATCAGGGATATTCGTAGCAGTGAACGCAATTTTTATCAGCAGGTAACAGATATATATGCTACAGCCACAGACTATGATCCACGCGACAGTATGGCAAAGATGTTCTTCGCCACCGTACAAAACAAGTTGCATTATGCCGTTCATGAAAATACTGTGGCAGAAGTGATATACAATCGTGTGGACAATGAGAAACTGTTTGTAGGTATGACTAATTTCAAAGGCAGCTATGTAACTAAGGATGATGTAAAGATTGCCAAGAACTATTTGTCTGAGATTGAACTCCAACGCCTGAATCTGCTTGTTTCCGGTTTCTTGGACTTTGCCGAGTTCCAAGCATTGGAAATGAATCCTATGAGAATGAAAGATTGGATAGAGGCACTGGACAATCAAATTATAGCACACAAGCGAAAGGTTTTGATTGGTAAGGGAAACATTTCGCATAAACAAGCGATTGAGAAGGCTGAAAAAGAGTTCGCCATCTACCGCAAGCGTGAAATGGAACTGCTTGAAAGCGATTTTGATAAGGAAATCAAGAAATTGAAAGATAACAATGGTAAAAGTTCAAACTAATTGTATATCTTTGCCTTTGGAAACCTTCACGCAACCTTGCGCAGAACGCAGCAAGTCATTGGTGGAGCAATCGGAGGAGATTACAATTGAGTAGCTTTTAGAAAAGAATGACATTCAACCACTTGGGAATAAATCACGATTCCTGGTGGCACCACTTCAAGATTCAGTAAAAAAATCCCTTGAACTTTTAAAAGTTCAAGGGATTTTTTTACTGAATCTTTTTGCATCTACAAAGCACACTAAACTTTAGAACTATGTAGTTTTTTATAAATCTCTACACGAGCATCTATTTCTGCTTGAGTCAAATGTGCAGGAAGTTCAATAGTAGTCCGGGGAGTAATTGCTACAAGCACTACATCCCCCACACCCTTTTTATACTCCTTAATTACATTTTCAGTAAACTGGCTGGATGAAACAACATCACGCATAATATTACCTTTTTTCATATCTCTTTTTTTAGTTTTATACACAAGCAGAATACAAATCTCCTTATTCAGGTTTAGCCAAAGCCAAATTTTCCGATTTAGATTTGTTTTCCAAACATATATTGACTGCATTCATCCCTTTTACTCCGCGCTCAAGGTCAAATGTAACGATATTATTTTCCGCAATATTACCAACAACATTGTTCACATGAAAAAAATACTTTTCAACTCCGGAAAGGTCTTTAATAAAGCCAAATCCTCTTGCCTCATTAAAGAATTCAACACGACCTCTCAAGATGACCGGTTCTTCTTCCTCTTTCTTCGGAGTCGCTATGATTATTTCATCAGGATTAATCTCTTCCTTTTTAACATCATCAGCGGGCGGAGTTGAGGTAATCATCCCGTTCTCATCGACATAAGCAATCATATCATCGAAGCTACTAGCCCCTGATAATTTCCTGCTTTCTTTCTTCTTTAGTTTTTCTTCTCGCTTAGCAAGTCTTTTCTTCTCATTTTCACGTTTACCAACTGTCATGGATTTTGCCATAGAATTTATATTTAGTTTAATATTATAGTTTAAAGAGATTGTAAATTGCTGATTTTAAATAGTAAAATCAGCCTTATTTAGTTTCTTACCAGTCAATTTCTGAATATCATTGACGAGTTTTCGTTCTTCCTGCGAGCAGAACGTAAGCGCTGTTCCTTCATTTCCCGCCCTTCCGGTACGCCCGATACGGTGTACATAAGTTTCGGGAACGTCAGGAAGATCATAGTTGATAACTAACGGCAACTCATTAATATCGATTCCCCTAGAAGCAATATCGGTAGCTACCATCACCCTTGTTTTTCCCGATTTGAAATTCCCCAATGCAGACTGTCTTGCTGCCTGACTCTTGTTTCCATGGATAGCCTGACTTCCAATCCCCGCTTTACCCAATATCCTGACAATCTTATCAGCATTGTGCTTCGTACGCGAAAAGATTAACACGGACTGATTATCCGCTTTTTGCAGAATCGAAATCAACAGTTGACTCTTCTCTTTTTTCTCCACAAAATATATCACTTGTTTGATTGAATCCACGGTAGATGATTTCGGTGTTATATAAATCTTAACCGGATTCTTCAACAGAGATTTAGTTAATGCAATAATACTATCCGGCATTGTCGCTGAGAAAAACAAAGTCTGCTTTTCTTTCGGAAGTTTTGGCAATATCCGCTTAATATCATGGATAAATCCCATATCGAGCATACGGTCTGCTTCATCAAGCACAAAATATTGTATCTTATCCAGATGGATATATCCCTGATTCATCAAATCAAGCAAACGTCCCGGAGTCGCCACCAGAATATCAGTTCCTTTGTGCAACATATCAACCTGCGGACGCTGATTCACACCGCCGAAGATAACGCCGTGACGGACACGGGTATATTTTGAATAATCCTCAATGCATTCACTGATTTGCAAAGCAAGTTCACGGGTAGGCGTTAATATCAACGCTCTGATACCCTGACGTTTGCCAGTCTCTTTATTTTCCTGTAAATGCTGGATGATAGGAATTGCAAACGAAGCAGTTTTCCCTGTTCCCGTTTGCGCACAACCCAGTATATCTCTTTTCACTAATGCGGCAGGAATTGCTTTTTCCTGAATAGGAGTCGGCACAGTATATCCTTTTTCTTCAATTGCCTTTAAAATCGGTTCGGTTATTTTTAAATCTTTAAATGTCATAAATGTAATTTGCTATACCTTGTTATTACGCCGGCACATCTGAAAACATTTCATGCAAATGTTCACAATAATACCGACACAATTATCAATATAGACTTTGTGATATAATTATTAAACTTATACTCTCGATTCCCGGGAGTATCTAATTGCAATAAAGCCTAATAATTCTTCTTTAGACATGAAAAGATCAGGATCTGGGGTATCCTAGTTGCACTACACAGAGGAGTGAGAATTAGCAGAACTTAATTGTTAGATGATTTTCATTTCCGGCTGCCAGATTAAGACAACCTCCGCAGACAAATCATAAAGGCGGATATATAAAGACTTTATAGAAAAGCAGAAGAAATATTTCCTCCGCTTTCCCTAAGTCCGGATATTAATATCTTCTGGAATTGCCGTAACCACCTCCACGGTTTCCACCGTATGCCGGTTTCTCTGCGCGAGGACGTGCAACGCTTACTGAAATAACCTTCTGGTCATATTCAACGCCGTTCAATTCGTCTATTGCCTTTTGTCCTTCTTCTTCGTTCGCCATTTCTACAAAAGCGAATCCTCTGGATTTACCAGTTTCTCTATCCATAATAACTTTAGCTGAAGAAACTTCTCCAAACTCTGCAAATAAATTTGTTAAGTCCGCATCGTTTGTACGATAACTTAAACCTGCGATGTAAATGTTCATTTAAACTTTTATTAAAATAAATACTAAATTGGAGTGAGGAGGATAATTACAGAAAAGGCCTACTTACTAATATTATTATTAAAAGAAGAACTATACGATAATGATTCGTAACTCAAACTCTGGGAACAAAGGTAACGTAATAAATCAGAAAAATACGTTTATATTCATTCTTTTTCGGAAGAAAGACGATAATTATCATTTATTAGCACACAATTCATCCTAAATCGGCGAGATACACAATTTCGCCTCTCATTCTTGATATTCTCTTGTAATATATCTACTTTTGCCATTGCATAATTTATCAAGTCCCCCCTTATGAATGTCAGAATAGAACCAAGTTGGAAACAACAATTACAAGAAGAATTTGACAAACCATACTTCGAAAAGTTGGTTACATTCGTCAAAGATGAATATAAACGGGCACACGTCCTCCCTCTTGGACATCAGATTTTTCATATATTCAATTCCTGTCCCTTCGAAAAAGTAAAAGTAGTTATCCTTGGACAGGACCCTTATCCCAATCCCGGACAATATTATGGAGTCTGTTTTTCTGTACCTGATGGAGTAGCTATCCCCGGTTCACTAAGCAACATCTTCAAAGAAATACACCAAGATTTGGGAAAGCCAATTCCAACTTCCGGTAATTTGGATCGTTGGGTAGCTCAAGGTGTATTCCCGCTAAACTCAATTCTTACTGTACGTGCACACGAAACCGGTTCTCACCGAAATATGGGCTGGGAAATCTTCACAGACGCAGTTATCAGGAAACTAAGTGAAAAACGGGAGAGTTTGATATTTATGCTTTGGGGAAGTTATGCGAAAGAGAAACGATCTTTGATAGATACCAACAAACATCTGGTACTAACCACTGTTCATCCCTCTCCCCGCTCTGCCGAATATGGTTTCTTCGGTTGTAAACACTTCAGTAAAGCCAATGCTTTCTTGCATAGTAAGGGAATAGAAGAAATTGACTGGTAAATAAATGATTTCTCAAAACAAACTATCAGTACCCAGAAACATTCGCCATGAATAAATCAAACGATATCACCCGAGAAGAAATGTGGGCCAAGCAATGCTTGTCTGCTACCGATATTGATTACGCCGTGTGGGAACGGGATAAATCCATACTTCACCAACTTTCAAAAATCTGTCACAACTGCACATTTGTTGTCGATGTTTACAAATGCAATTACACGTATGCATCCTCGAATTTCGTTGATTTACTGGGGTATGACAGTCACAAGATAGAAACTTTGGAAAAGCAGGGAGATTATTTAGAATCACGTATTCATCCGGACGACCGTGCGCAACTGGCAGCATTACAGGTCACGTTAAGCCAGTTCATTTACAGTCTGCCTCTCGAACAGCGAAACGACTATTCCAACATTTACAGTTTCCGTATACTCAATGCCAAGCAGCAATATATACGCGTCACTAGCCGACATCAAGTTTTGGAACAAGACCGTAACGGCAAAGCATGGCTCGTAATAGGCAATATGGATATTTCACCCGACCAAAAACATTCCGAAACAGTAGACTGCACTGTCCTAAATCTGAAGAACGGGGAATTCTTCTCTCCTTCCTCTTTGCTAATGCCTTCTTCGCTCAACCTCACTAATCGGGAAATAGAGATATTACGGCTTATTCAAAAAGGGTTGTTAAGTAAAGAGATTGCAGACAAGCTATGTATCAGTATTCACACTGTCAATATTCACCGGCAGAACCTGTTACGCAAATTAGGTGTGCAAAATTCCATCGAAGCCATTCGCTTGGGACAGGAAACCGGACTACTAAATTAATTAACCCATACGCCCTTTTCCCGAAGCTACCAGTCTGACTAAGGCATCCATTCCACCACACCCACCACCGGGTGCAATCTTCTCCATTCCTCAAATTCCGGATAACTACGTACACCATCCTGAATCACAGCTTGATAATACTCCACTCCCATAATCTTTTCCGTATCAGGCGTTTCGTATTTTAATTTCAGGATAGCCAGTCTCATTTCATCTGTCAATACCGCAGAAATGCGTTCGGCCACCCTTTCAAAATAGCCATCATAACGAGAGCCTTCTTGGATATGAATCATATCCATTTGCCAGAATTCTCCTTCCATATCCTGATACCATGCATGCCACTCTATACACGCTTCTGCTGTATGTAATAAATTCGTATATTCAATCTTCTTTACGGACGTATTTTCCGCCAATTCAGCCATCGCCCGAAAGCTGGCAGACAAATCCAAAGGAGAAGTGTAAATGTGAAAATCAATATCCCGATGTTTCATCAATAATCCTGTACGCAACGAACCTACCAGATTCACTTTGGCACCCATCCCCTCCCATATCCGAACAATACGGGTATCCTCTATAATCTCCCAAGCTTTCTGCTGGTTACGTTTTGCCAATTCAAGAATATTCATCTTTTTCCTTATTAAGTAAGTATGCAAAAATAGGAAAAAGGATACATATATAGCTATAAATAACTATTTAATCCCTAAATGGGTTGAGCTAACTTTGCCTGCAATTTCAATTCTTCATCATACAACTAAAAAGAGATTATGATATTCAATCAAACAGAGAAACAGGAAAAAGAGTATTTACAGCAAGTCATAACCACTATCCATGATACGATTAACACTACCAGTACTTCCGTCAAAGAGCATATAGACACCCTGCAGGAGTACAAGGATTATCTATGGTCGAACAAAGATATCGATCCCCACGAAATCCGTTCCATGCGCGAAAGCATATTAAATCATTTTGCATTAGGTGAAAATGTAATTGACAAACGCAGGCGACTAAGCAAAATACTGGATATCCCCTATTTCGGACGAATCGACTTTCAGGAAAAGAAAGACAAAAGCCAAGTTAGTCCGATCTATATAGGAATACATACTTTCTATGACCTCAATCAAAAAAAGAATCTGATTTACGATTGGCGAGCTCCTATTTCAAGCATGTTCTACGATCATGAATTAGGCGAGGCGTTCTACTCCTCCCCGGCAGGCAAAATTAACGGGACGATCTCACTCAAACGCCAATATCGTATTCGCAAAGGAAAAATGGAGTACATGATTGAAAGTTCCGTAACTGTTCATGACGATATTCTGCAAAAAGAACTATGTTCCAATGCCGACAATAAAATGAAAAATATCGTCACGACAATTCAGAGGGAACAGAATCAGATCATCCGTAATGAAAACGCTTCTGTACTTATTATACAAGGTGTTGCCGGTTCAGGAAAAACCTCTATCGCCCTCCATCGTATTGCCTACCTGCTTTATGCACAGAAAGGACAGATTTCTTCCAAAGACATATTAATCATCTCCCCCAATAAAGTATTTGCCGATTACATTTCTAATGTACTTCCGGAACTTGGCGAAGAGACCGTTCCCGAAACCAGCATGGAGCAAATTCTGTCGGATGTAATTGACAACAAATATAAACACCAGAATTTCTTCGAACAGGTGACGGAACTATTAGAAAACCCGACACCCGACTTTATCGAACGGATACAATACAAAGCCTCCTTCGAGTTTATATCACTACTTGACAAATTCATCCTTTATATGGAAAACAACTATTTCAAAGCAACAGATGTAAAACTCACCAAATACATCACTATTCCTGCTGAATTTATTAACGAACAGTTCAAACGATTCCACCGCTATCCCATACGTCAACGATTTGAGACTATGACAGATTACATTCTGGAAATGATGCAACTACAATATAATCTCACAGTTAGCACTCCGGAGAAAAACCAACTAAAGAAAGAGATAAAAAAGATGTTCGCGGGAAATAACGATCTCCAAATCTATAAAGACTTTTTTGAGTGGATCGGAAAACCGGAGATGTTCAAGACACGCAAAAACCGCATACTGGAGTATGCGGACTTAGCTCCTTTGGCTTATCTGCATATCGCATTAAATGGAAACGCTCAATCTTATGTCAAACACCTTCTGATAGACGAAATGCAAGACTATTCTCCCATACAATACAAAGTGATTCAAAAACTTTATCCGTGTCGAAAAACAATTCTTGGAGACGCTTCCCAATCCGTCAATCCTTATGGTTCTTCCACTGCCGATATGATTCATAAAGCATTTGTAACAGGAGAAATAATGAAACTTTGCAAAAGCTATCGTTCTACTTTTGAGATCACCAGTTTTGCACAAAAAATTCAACCGAACAATGAATTAGAACCGATTATGAGACATGGGGAACACCCCAAGATTCTTCCATTCCAAAATACAGAAGAAGAGATCCAAGGTATTGCGGATTTAGTAAACTCCTTCAGGAACTCCCATTATACCTCATTAGGGATTATCTGCAAAACAGAATCCCAAGCAAAAGAACTTGTTCAAAAGCTCCAGATATATGCAAACGACATCTCACTTTTGTCAAATCAAAGTTCTGCTTATGTGAAAGGGATTATCATCACTTCCGCCCATATGGCGAAAGGACTGGAATTTGACGAAGTAATCATTCCGCAAACAGATGATAAGAACTATCATTCCAATATTGATAAAAGTATGCTTTATGTGGCAGCCACAAGGGCTATGCACAAGCTAACTTTGACTTATTCCGTTTCTTCACCCGGTTGTCGATTTCTGATATGCCTAAGAAATTAACAAAAAAAAGAATTCTTTTTGTATTTTAAGACAGATATCATATATTTGAGCCAAAAAATCAAAAACCGATATCTAAATAATGGAAATTAAGTCATCTGTAAAACAAAAAGATCAATGGATTAATCTATCCGATATAAATGTGTTTCAACAGCAGTATAAACAGAATTTTCGTTCATTAAAATATTTCGGTATGCAATATCTTCCCAACGAAGAAGTAGTCTCGGATCTGATTCAAGACATCTGGCTCAAAATATGGGAAAGAAGAGAGAATCACATAAGTGAAGCTGCCTTCAAACACTATCTATTTCAATCACTTTATCGCTCTATACTTAACTATATAAAGCATGACAAAATAGTTAAAGAATACTCAGAAACCACCCTCAATAATGGGGAAGTAATAGAACAGGAAATAACATATAAGATTATTGAATCAGAAATTTATCAAGCGGTAAATCAGGTTTTCGAAGAACTTCCGGCTTCATGCCGTCGTGTATATGCCGCTAGTTTAAATGGAAAATCACAAAAAGAGATTGCTGAAGAATTCTATATTTCTATTAATACTGTTAAAAAACACATCAACAATGCTAACCACTACATGAAAAAACGTTTGAAAGACTTTTTATTATTTTTCCTATCTTTTCGATAGAAAAAATACATTTTCTTATTACACCAAACTCATATTCGATTGTCTAGTATAAAAAAGATAACCGAATATGAATACCAACATAGATTTAAATGAAGCCAAAAGACTGCTTTTAAAAAAGCTCTCCAATAATTTAAGTGAGACAGAAGAACAGTTACTGAACCAATGGATAAATACGTCTCCACTAAATAAAGCTTTAGCCCAAAAAATTCATTCCAGACACTTCCTGTCACATGCTATTCTAGATGAAAACGAGTTGTCTTATCGCAATTCATGGCAAAAATTACGTCATAATATAAAATACACACAGCACTTTTTAACCCGAGGCCCACAACACAAATGGCTAGCAGCAGCTATATTAATCGGCTTAATATTTGCAGGAAGCTATTTGTTCCGGAATTTCCACACAAGAGAAATCACCATTACCGCCGGCACTTCTAAAGCGGTCCTCTATACTCCCTCTTCCACAGAAGAATACACATTACCCCAAACAGAAAATCAAGTTTTAAACTATAGTCAATTTATAAATAAGATAAACCGACAAAGATCAATCGCCTTATCTCCAGATCTATACCACACCATTACAGTACCTCGTGGTGGAGAATATCTACTTTTATTAGAGGATAGCACCTTAATACATTTAGGTCCGGAATCATCTCTTACTATCCCCGCTAATTTCTCACGAACAAACAGAACTGTCAATTTATCAGGAGAAGCTTATGCGACAGTTTATAAAGATTCCTTGCATCCTTTTACTATCCAGACGGGAAAAGTAGATATACATGTATTAGGTACCAAGTTGAACATAGAAGCCTATGATGACGAGAAACATGTCAAAGTAACATTAGAAGAAGGTAAGGCAGAACTTCATTCAGCCAAAGAAATCCAAATGCTACCTGTAGGCTATACAGCATCAATCGGAGAAGACAAGCATATCGTTCTGTCCAAAGCCAACATTTACGAATGTACCGCCTGGCATTATAACCGTCTTAGTTTTGACAATCAAACATTAGAGAACATTATGAAAAAACTGGAACGCTGGTACAATATTGAGGTTGCCTACAGTAGTGACAACATCCGCAACTTTCACATCACGATGGACATCAATAAATATGAAAGCTTTAATAAACTGGCTCAAGCTATAGAAAAAATGAATGAGTTAAAAATACAAATCAAGAAAAACAAAGTAGTATTAATATCCGAAAGGAATCTAAATCAAGAATGAGAGACTTATGAAGAAAAAAAGAAGAACAACAGATGTCAAGTGGTTATGCCTGCTTGCATTATTGTGGCTCTGCTATTTGCCATTAATAGCACAAACCCACAAATCAGTCACTATCCAATTAAAAAATGCTTCTATTCGAGAAGTATTTGCGGAGATCAAAAGACAGACAGATGTCGGTTTTATGTACAGTAACAGTGCTATTAGCGCTCTACCTCGCAAAGACTATAATTTTGTAAATGCTCCGATCAGCAAAATTTTATCCCACAGTCTAGCCGGAAGTAATCTAACTTTTGAAATAGAAAGTGACCAACACATCATCATCAAACGTAAAAAAGTAGAAAAAGATATTACAGGAAAAGTTGTTGACTCCAACGGAGATCCCTTAGCGGGAGTTTCTGTCTATGAGAGAGGGACAAAAAACGGAACAACAACCGATACGGAAGGAAATTTCCAATTAGCTTCCAATGGAAAAAACAACCTGAAACTTATCGTTTCATTTATAGGAATGAGGCAACAGGAAGTTACATGGAAAGGCAATAGCCTGAATATTTTGTTAGAAGATGATTCTCAAAACATTGGTGAAGTAGTCATAACAGGATACCAAGAAATAGACCGACGTAAACTAGCCAGTTCTATCCTTTCCATTAAAGGTTCCGAACTAATCGGTGGTGAACACATGTCTGTCGACAAAATGCTACAAGGGCGTTTACCCGGCGTTGCCGTTATGAATATGTCTTCCACACCAGGTGCAGCTCCCAAAATACGAATCCGAGGTTCTTCATCTATTACAGGCAACAGAGAACCCGTATGGGTAGTAGACGGCATTATTCTGGAAGAACCTGTCAATATTTCAACTGAAGAATTAAACAGTCCTGACAAAATCAATCTGATAGGTAATGCTATCGGTTCATTAAATCCGGAAGACATCGAACGTGTAGATATTCTAAAAGACGCAAGTGCCACAGCTATTTACGGAGTAAAAGCCGCCAATGGAGTTATCGTTGTGACCACCAAACGAGGTAAAAACCAGAAACCTTCTATCTCGTATACAGCTACATTGGGAATAACAGCCCCTCCTACATACGATAAAATGTTCAGGATGAATTCTGCCGACAGAATTGATATGTCCATTGAAATGCAAGAACGAGGTCTCTCGTTCGGAAGCTATAAACCTTCAGATATAGGATACGAAGGTGCTTTGCAACATTTATGGAATAAGGATATCAACTATAATGAATTTTTAAGCCAAGTTAAAACCCTAAAACAGCTAAACACCAACTGGTACGATTTATTATTTCGCACAGCGTTTACTCATCAGCATTCGGTTTCAATCACCGGAGGAAACGAACGCAGTGACTATTATATGTCTGTAGGATATGCCGACAATCAAAGCGTAACCATTCACGAAGGTTTAGAACGTTATAATGTATTGGCAAGAATAAACACTAAAATCAATCGTAATCTCCAATTAGGATTAAAAGTAAGCGGTGCGCTCTCTAAAGCGAAACACCCGCATTCATCTATTGACCCGTATGAATATGCTTATAACACTTCCCGGGCCATTCCGATGCAGACACCTTCCGGCGACCTCCACTTCTATGCACATGAAGCCGGTTATAACGGAACCTTAATGTATAATATCAAAAACGAACTGAATCATAGTGGAAACAGTATTGACAATTCGTCAATAGACGTAACGGCAAATCTAGACTGGAAAGTAGCTTCATGGATGCGATTTTCTTCTATATTGGGATTAAACAGAAGCAACGTATCACAAGAGACATGGGCAGATGAACAATCCTACTATATATCTTCCATGAGACAATCTCCATACGGCGTAGCACTCCCGAATCCCACAGAGAACAGTAACTTTGCAGAACGATACTGTTTACTACCGTATGGCGGTGAACTTATGACTACCAACACCCGCCATACCTCATACACATGGAGAAATAATTTATCATTAATCCATAGTTTCGGAAAACATGAGGTATCCGGAAGTCTCGGACAAGAAGTCCGTTCCTCCAAATACGACGGCTTACAATCCACCCAATACGGATATTTGCCCGAAAGAGGGAAACGATTTGTAGATATTGATCCTACTTTATGGAAAAGATACGGCACATTACTAAAAAATCATCCGGATGTTGTCACCGACACAAAAAGCAATGTTCTTTCCTTCTATGCTACAGCAGCTTATGTCTATGACAGTCGTTATATCTTTAATTTTAATATACGGACAGACGGTTCAAACAAATTCGGCCAAGACAAAAGCGTACGTTTCCTGCCGATATGGTCAGTATCAGGCCGTTGGAACATCATCAACGAAAAATTCATGAGAAACGCCGATTTCCTGAATGACCTGGCCATACGTGCATCTTATGGTATACAAGGTAACGTTCATCCCGACCAAACTCCTAATTTGATAGCCAGTCTGGGTACACTGGAAACGTTATCTCAGGAATATGTATCCACACTCCATAAACTGCCCAATAATAAACTGACTTGGGAAAAGACCCGCTCCTATAACATCGCACTCGACTGGGCATTTTGGAATAACAGGATTTATGGTTCACTGGACGTATACTATAAGAAAGGAGTCGATCAAGTTATTACAAAAAATGTAGCACCTTCGACCGGTGCAACTAATGTTTCCATAAACGACGGAGATGTAGAAAATAAAGGTTGGGATCTGGCAGTATCCATTGTTCCCGTCCAAACCAAAGACTGGACATGGAGCCTGTCTTTCAATACCGGAAAGAATTACAATAAAGTCCTGAATGCCGGAAACTCAGCTATTACATGGGAAGATTATGTTGCCGGGACACTAGTCAGCAACGGTCATGCTATCAATAGTTTCTATTCCTATAAGTTTGACAAGCTTGATGCTAATGGTTATCCCACATTTAAGGATATAAATGAAAAAGACGAAGACGGTAATGCTACTGTTCATTCACAACAAGAAATGTACGATCGTGCGTTCACTCTTTCAGGCAAACGCGAACCCGATTTAAATGGTGGATTCTCGACCTACCTTAAATATAAGAATATAACATTCAATGCATTATTCTCTTTTAGTTTCGGTAGCAAAATCCGTTTGAACGATCTCTATTCTGCTTCAGGACAGAATCTTCCCTATCCGGATCAGAATATGTCCAGTGAATTTGTAAATCGCTGGAGAAATCCGGGCGATGAGAATATTACCAACATTCCCGTTTTATCAGACCAGAGTCTGAGTATCAGAGACAAAGATATAACCTATCGGATAGCAGACAACGGTTGGGATATGTATAACAAAAGCGATCTAAGAGTTGTTTCCGGTAACTTCCTGAGATGTCGTTCGATGTCTATACGCTATGACCTGAAACCCGAATGGTTAAAACCAATCTATCTGAAAGGGGCAAGCATCAGCTTTGATGCAGGTAATGTATTCGTATTAAAAGACAAAGCATTGAAAGGACGTGATCCCGAACAGATAGGATTGGGGTCACGTAGTATTCCTCCCCAGCGTTCTTATTCTCTTCGGTTTAATATAATTCTCTAAATAAAGTAATATAATGAAGAAAGTAATATACATTTCATTTTTTCTTATGTGTGCAGCTTTGTCTTCATGCAGTAATTTTTTGGAAGAAAGCTCACAAGATCTGATGATTCCTAAATCTGTAAAGGATTATAAAGAGTTATTTTTTGGTGAAGTTATGAAAAACGGCGAAATACTTCACCCCTATCTGGAATATATGACAGACGATGTAGCAGATCAATGTTATTACGGCAGTTCCCCCATGTTAATATCCAACGATTGGCGAGAATCCGTATGGTCTTACTACACCTGGCAACAAAATCCTGAAGTCGGAATATCCAACGAATTCACCGCAGATGCAGCCTGGACTTCTTATTTTCACAAGATATTGATGACCAATATCATTCTGGACGGAATTTACGATATGACCGGAACTGAAGAAGAACGCATTGATTTAGCCGGAGAAGCTTACTTCATGCGTGCATTTTCATATTTCATGCTGGCCAACCTTTACGGTCGCCCTTATGACCCTGCCACTGCCGACAAAGATTTATGTGTACCTATTAATGATGAAATCAGTCTGTCGGATAAAATGATGAAACGGGCCACGAATGCGGCAGTGTACTCGAAAATAGAAAGCGATATAATCCGCGCCATTCAATGTTTCAAGAGTACGGATAGCAAGAAAGGCATTTTCCGACCTAATCTAGCCGGTGCTTATTTGTTAGCCTCCCGCATTTCCCTCTTCCGTAAGGACTATCCCCAAACCATATTGTATAGTGATTCTGTGATCAAAAATGCTCCCCAAGGGCTCAACAAACTTCCGGAAGAAAAGAGCAATAATAGTGTTTTCCTATCCTACTCCAATAAAGAAATATTGTTCTCCTATGGGACTACAACCCTTGAATCATACATGCAAAAAGATTTCACTTATAAAGGAAATCTGGTAGTAGCCACCGACTTGATAGCACAATATGATGAGGCAGATCTACGTCTCTCACATTACTTCCATCACACCAAAGGAAGTCAAAGGAGACCAGTTAAAAAGGATATTGAATTCTATATTCCGGCCAAATGGAGCAGAACCTCTTCCACCGTATATTCAAATGCTTTCCGATTGGCAGAAGCTTATTTGAATCGGGCAGAAGCTTACGCGGAGCTAGGAAATACGGAAAAAGCATTGGCAGATATCAACACCCTTCGTGACCATCGGATGAAAACAGGAACTCCCCATCTAACGGTTGACAATGACGGAATCGTAGCCACTGTCCGTAAAGAGCGACGCCGTGAACTAGCATTCGAAGGATTCCGCTGGTTTGACTTACGCAGATACGGATGCCCGCCTTTAGAACATACATATTCATCCACGGAAACAGAAGGAGCAGGTGACAAGTTCAAGTTAGAGGACAAAGAGTTATACATACTACCTATTCCTAAAAGCGAAAGAGACAGAAATACAATGATTGAAATTTTTAATCGTCCGACCAATGATCCTATTAAATAGAATTATTATGAAAAAAATTATATTATTAATGAGCTTGGTAGCAGGAATCAGTTCCTGCTATCACGAAGATGTATTAAATGTACCCGATCAAGCTGATAAATATGGAGTTTTGGAAGATGCTTCCACAGACCCTACCCGTCACTTCATATATCAATTTTACCAACAATATGAAACCGTAATAATAACCAATCCGACAGAAGCTGATTATAAATTCAATTTCACTTCGGACAATGGTATAAAAATCACCTCTCCCGAACAAAGCGAGGAAGTCATAAACGCAGGAATCGACTTTCTAAAAAAATCATTATTGAATTTGTATCCGGATAATTTCTTGAAAAAGAACTTACCTTTCTCAATTATCCTGGCAGAACAGGTTCAAATGGATGCATGGGGAGAAACCACTATATTAAATAGTTATGCAAGCGGCAACTTTATTGCTGTAAGCAATATAACTTCCGCTTTAAAGACAATGTCGCAAAAAGACTTTATTAAAATCAGAGCAGACATTAATGCCAGCTTCTGGGCTAAATACATGTCAGAAGTAAGAGGTGTATTTACTATTCCTGATATATTTTATGAAGAAAGCGAAGCTATTGAACCAGATATCTATAGCGGTTATTTCTATCTAGGCTATCAGTCACCTGCTGAAACAGATTTTTATCATTATGGGCTGATCAGTTATAATACCGATTCTTCTTATGTCGATGAAGAAGATCCCGATTTTCCCTTCTATTCACTCTATGCACCAACCAAAGAAATGGACTTATTGCAATGGATGAACTTCGTTTTTGAGAAAACCCAGGAAGAACTTCAGGAAATATTCGACGATTACCCCATTATGAAGAAGAAATACGACATCATCAAAGAAGCCATGTTGGCCAATGGCTTTGATTTATCACAGTTAGAACTATAATTTTAAAACAATATTATATGAATAAAATTTTTAATGTATTATTTACGGGTATGTTAGCCTTAGGGATTATGACGGCTAACGCAGAGTCCCAAATCTTTAAAAAGAAGAAAAAGAAAAACAACATTTCGACCGAGCAAACCGACTCTGTCAAAAAAGACAGTGCAGCAAATTACAAGAAGTTATTGAAAGGAGCCAAAACTACTGAGGGAATGTTCAAAATACATCAAGTAAAAGACAAATACTATTTTGAAATTCCTAAAAAGCTGATGGCACGAGATTTTATGATTTCATCCAGAGTCTCGAGTACAAGCAACAACAAAGACGTAGCTGCCGGACAAATGCCCCGCAATCCGGTAGTAGTAACGTTCTCTGCAGATAATAAGAAAGTATACATGCATAGAAAAATGTTACGCAATTTATGTGATACAACTTCCAACATGTATAAAGCCTTTCAACGTAACTATTCCGATCCTATATGGGAAGCATATAAAATTGAGAGCATTTCGCCGGACTCATCAGCCTATGTCATTGACATGACGCCTCTTTTCATCACGGATGTTCCTGAATTCAGTCCGTTCCGTTCCGGAAATATAATGGATGTACTAATGAAAAGAAAACCTTTGTCCGGTAGCCTGTCCTCTGCCAAATCCGCTATATTAGGGATAAAATGTTTTCCTCTGAACATTAATATCAAATCATTAATGAGTTATACCGTCAATGGCGGTCCGTTCACAGTGACAATGACACGAAACATCATTCTTCTGCCGGAAAAGACAATGCGTCCAAGATATAGTGATTCACGTATCGGATATTTCGACGAGAACAAATATCTATTTACCGAAAAGCAGGACGGTTTACAAGAATTGTCATATATCAATCGTTGGGACTTACAGCCGAAACCGGAAGATGTAGAACGCCATAAACAAGGTCAGCTGGTTGAACCGCAAAAACCAATCATTTATTACGTAGACACAGCTATTCCCGATAAATGGAGAGAATATATAAAAAAAGGAATAGAAGACTGGCAGATAGCTTTTGAAGAAATAGGATTCAAGAACGCCATTATAGCGAAAGATTACCCTAAAGATGATCCCAACTTCGACCCGGACGATATCCGTTACAGTTGTTACCGTATGATTACCACACCCGAAGAAAACTCAATGGGTCCCTCATGCGTAGACCCTCGTTCCGGAGAAATCATACAAGGAGACGTACTCTTCTATTCGAATGTTGTAAAGTTGCTGCATAACTGGCGTTTTGTACAAACAGCAGCGGTTGATCCCAACGTTCGAAAAGCTGTATTTGATGACGAAACAATGGGAAGCTCCCTACGTTATGTGGCAGCACATGAAATCGGACACACTTTGGGACTAATGCACAACTTTGGAGCCTCACATTCATATCCTGTAGATTCGTTACGTTCCGCCACTTTCACCCAAAAATACGGCACTACTCCTTCCATTATGGATTATACCCGTTTCAATTATGTTGCCCAACCCGGGGATAAAGGGGTTTCCTTAATGCCTCCTCACTTGGGAGTATATGACAAATATGCAATAAAATGGGGATATAAACCTATATATGAAGCAACTTCTCCAGAAGAAGAAAAGGAAGTTCTGTATACATGGATCAAGGAGAAAGAGAATGATCCGATGTATAAATACGGTCCACAGCCTTTCATCAATGAATTAGACCCTTCATGTAAGGCCGAAGATCTTGGTGACGACGCAGTAAAGGCGGGCAAATATGGCCTAAAGAATCTGAAAGTCATCATGAAAAACTTACCGGAATGGACAAAAGATGATGACTTCCAATATACCCGAATGTCAGAAGCCTATAAAGAAGTAATTATGCAAATGCAACGTTATTTGCTACATGCTATGGTATCAATAGGAGGTATCTATTTGGATGAGCCAAGACGCGACAATACTAAAGAAATAATAAGATTTGTTCCGAAGAAAGAACAAAAGGAAGCCTTAAACTTCGTCTTAGAAACAATGATGGAGCTGCCGGAATGGATATTTGACAAGAAGATCATTGATTGTATAGGTCCCACCTATTCTCCCAGTACCTTGCAATCAATTATTGTCAGCCGTCTATTTTTCAACTCAATCTCCTCCAGTCTTGCCTTATTTGAAGAATTACATCCACAACAAGCTTACCGTTATAGCGATTTTATGGATGATTTCTATAACTTTGTTTGGAAAAAGACCAAGAATGGAGCTAAATTAAATATGTATGACTGTAACCTGCAAGTTGCCTATGTAGAAAAGCTGTTAGATACCGGAGGATTATCCAATAAAAAGGCCTCCATGTTCTCATTCAAGAATCTAAATGAAGTGGAAGAACAACTGTTAACGGACAATATAGAATGGCAAAAGGCCGGTTTTGAATTGAATACTTTGGGAACGATTGAGATGTTAAAAAATCCGGTAATTCACCAGAAGCTTATAGACACTTACAATCTAATAAAAAGTAAAACAGGAAGCGGAGATGCATTTACCCGAGCTCATTATCGCAGTCTGGAATTTAAAATCAAGCGAGCTTTAGAAAAATAAAAAACACTTTTTCTAGTTATAAGATAGCCTCAATTAATGCCCCTTGTTTATTGTACAATTCATTAAATTAATGAAAATAAACAAGGGACTATTTTGATTCATTAAAAACTTTAGCTTTCATCAAATCAGCCAACGAAACAGCAAAAACACTTGCTGACAAATTACCTTTCTTATACCCCTCCAAAAGCCTTATATCCCATTTCATGCCTTCAAATTCAGGTTCAGGTATTCCTTCTATATTATAAACTAAATAGTAATCTCCCGAAGGTTCTTTATACCCTATTTTTTCCAACTTTTCTTTCGAAAAGATCCGAGGCCCTTTAGGAAGCAATTTATATAATCTTCCAGTCAATAATTCTCCTTCTCCATGTAACAATAAATAACGCACAGATATAACCTCTTTACTCAAATGTAGAGAACCGTTAGCACTACCAGTACGAGTATTATATAATTTTCTTTTTAGAATCCAATCTAATTGTTGTTCATTTTTATAATACCCAATTAAGACGTATGTCTCATCAGGTAATAGATCGCGATTGGCCCCATAAGGTTCTGGCAGAGGCTCACGTAAACTACGATTATTATTTTTACTCAAGACAGAATATGTATGATAAGCTAGCTTCTCACGTAAAGAGGTGCGATTTAAGAAATTATCAACTACATCATCAAGAAAAGTTAGAAAAGCCTGTATACTCTTATCATAATCCTTAGGCGAAATAGCAAAGGCTCCTAGCCCAGGAATGATTTCATGAAAGCCATGAATAACTTGATTTTCTGTTCCTGGGTAAAGGATATAAGCTCCTCCTGTTCTTCGAATAGCATCTTTATAGGCATGCATTTTTAATAAATCAGCGCGCTTATAAGTTCCTCGCTCTTCCTCTCGCTTCATCTCCGATAAGTCATCGGATACTTCATCATTATTCTTATTTGTATTGTCACGAAGAAATAATTGTTCTATTCTATATTTCGCATCAAAATGTATATGCGTAATCAACTCTTCTCGTTCAGCTTCTTCACTAGTTATGTCTCCTGGCCATATTGTCAATGTATAGTCGGGACGAAAATTCCGAGTCCAGCTTCCTGATAATTGATAGTTATCTGTATAATTAAAAGTTCGATTATAAGAAAAACATATATTTAATTTACGACTATCTGTCTCATATATGCCACTCAACATAATCATTTTACCTTGCTTTAAGGTTAGGTTTAACTCATTACTACAATCAATGAGCTCTTCTTTACTTTTTGAGGGAATGTGAAACTTCTGGCTCAAAACATCTAATAATTTGAAGAAAAGCCAATACTCGTACAATCTGGCAACATCCTTTTTTCCAGCTCCATACACATCTTCACCACCTTGCCAAGTAAGTCGAGCAGCCATATCAAACATTAACCATTTCTGAAAGATTTCCCGATACCCTTCTTTTCTTTGTAAAATTGGACTATTTAAAGGCAATACATTTATTTCTGAAATATTACGGAACAAAGGATATGACAGATACTGTAATAACTTCTCACAAACTAAAGAAGCTTCCTGTTTTAATCGTTGTCCAGCCTTAGAATGATGTTGTATAGAAGAACAAAATGTTAAAAATGAACGCAACACATACTTTATAAAACGATTTTCTGGAATATCAGCAGTTTCTTTTCTAAAAGCAACAGGCACGCAGCGTGGCAATGTATCGAAACGATCTTTCAAAGGATGTTGATTAGACAAAGAAACTCTATTAGTTGCACGAGCAAGTTGCCTTAGCGTATGTTGCCCCCAACGTTTTACATTACAAAGTTGCCTTTCTTCTTCTGAATCAATCCATCTCTTAACTGGAGACAATTGAATCTGATACATCGCATCTGCAAAAGAGTCACTATCAACAATCGAACGAACAAAAGCAAAACGCTGATAATCTGATCTAGGATCTTTAGTTATATCTACCTCATAACGTTGTATCACAGGAGAACTTTGCTGCATAAGTAGCTCTGTACAAAACTCTGTGATATCCTCTAACATTCTACGGTAGTCATCACGATAACCGACTTTGGCGGAACGAATCTCAAAAGCAACCTCACCTACCTTTTTATTATCCTCTTTTTGTAAAACATCAATACTATATGTACCCACATAAATTCCTGTAGATATACATCCACGACTAATTGCTTGGCGACTTTTGCTATTAGTTAAAATATCTCTATCTTCTTGTAAATAGTAGCTATTCTTATCAAGCTCAAAATCATACATACAACCTTCTTGTAATTGAAAAGGAGATTCTCCATATTCTTTGGCGTCCTCACTTTTAAACAAAATATTCTTTCGCCTAGCAAAAACATATAAGGTTGTACAATCACCATTATTTAAAGCAATATGTATTGATAACTCATCCATACGTCATGCTTCAGCAAAACTAGTAAAACCATTATCCAACGCTACACAATACATACGCCATATTTTTTCTGCAGACAGCGGATATTTAAATTGGTCATTATGAACAAACTCTATTGTATTTTCCAGGGTTAACTCGGAACCCTTAACAAGGCAAAGATTCCATAATGCTTTTAGTACAGGTTCCACTTTCTTACGAGAACCATGTAGTTTTGGCAACAATTTTTGTATAATTGCGGCATCAACAATAGCATCACCTTCCAACTTTGTGTTAACTTTCTCTGCTAAAGCCATAAATCGAAAAATCTCACAGGCTGTGCGATACCCAAATTCTGCATGTATTTTTTTCAACTCATAAAAGAAACATTCTAAAGAAGTAATAATAGACGCTTTATGCTCTTCAGAGATTTGCAAGCCCCAAGAATCAACTGCCATTTTTACGAAGGAAGTTGCTTGCTCAACGCCTTTATTATTGATAATATCTTTATGAATAGGCTGAAGCTTCTGCAAGAAATCTTTCATGTCCTTCTCCATAATACGAAATTCTAAGACATTAGCACGGTCTAAAACCTTAGGGCTAAACATATAAGTCGTTTCATCTACATTAATCGTTCCTATTATAAATAAGTTACGAGGCAATTTTATAACAGGAGTAATTTCTTTATCTATACAATTCTTCATTAAAGGAATCCCTTCTTCTGACTCCATTACACTCAAAAAATCAGAAAAGTAACGTTCAACATAACTTAGATTCATTTCATCAAGAATTAAGAAGTATGGCTTTCTTGGATTCTTGTTTGCTTCTATTATAAGATCCAATGCTCCATTATCTGGTTTTACATAAGCCCCTTTTTCCAGTGCATTGGGATATCCAATCAAGAATTCTCGATTTGTCCAATCTGCTCCAACAGGAATCATACAAACCTGTTTATCTATATCTTCACAAATCCACTTTGCAAACATCATAGCTAATTGTGTCTTACCAGAACCAGCTAAACCACTTAAAATAACAAAAGGCTTTGTCAACAATGACAAGATAAAACGAGAAACAAACTCTGATGAGAAAACAAGCCCTGTAGAATTTAAATCGTTCATAAATGATTCAGGCTCAAAATCTTTCTCGTCGTACTTTTTACTTTGACCAGATAAAGTAATCAACGAGTTTTTATCTGAAGTTATTATGTTCTTATACTGGGCTATTATTCTTTTCAAGTCTTCTTCAATTAAAGTATAATTCAAAAGTTTGGTTGTATCGTACACCGCATAAACATAAGAATCTCCATATCTATCCGGTATTATATTTCTTTTTTTAAAATAGGAATTAATCGTTTCTACATTAGTATCTAAATTCCAGGTAACAACTGGCACAGTCCCTTCGCTGACGCCATAAGCCAATACCAAAATATTATACTTTTTGTAAAAGAGATATACAGGATATATTCCATTACTAGTTTTTTGTCCCTGTGCTAAAAAAGAAATCCATGGTACACGTGCTAAACTAGCCATTCCAAAGCTTACTTTCACTTGCAAATCATCAAAATACCTTATATAATCCTTAGTTTTCAAACTATTACCTTTAGCTTGTTCCAAAAACTTTACTAATGTTTCCGATATAGAATTGGATTCGCTCTTCAAAACTATTTTAAAACCATTATCTTTCAATATCTTAAAACAAGTAGTACCTTTTCCGCCTTCAAATTCATTACGATCTAATTCTTCTCCATTTGCAAAAATATTAGCATAAGCCAAAACCAATTTAGGTGGAAACCTTTTTCCATTGTATAACAGATCATAAGTGGACGAATGAGCTTGAGGTGGAATACCCTCTTCTTCTATTTTACGGATACCCTGAAGAATATCATCGCGTTTTATGTTTCTAGGTAATTCTTTCATAATAAAGTTATTTGTACTTTTAACTTCCTAACTAAATCACCGTAAAAGTACAAATTATTTAGAAAAATCAAACAACAAACGGGTATATCATAATTATTATTTTACAGGGTGTTATAATAACAACTATCATCGCACTATACCCTAAGGGGTATATTAAAAGCCCTAATCATCATTTTTACACCCGAAACAAACAAATTAAATCGACTTTCTCAGTTATAATCAAATAAGGCCAAATTACCTAGACAAGAATCATTTGGAAAAATTTCAAGCCAATGTGGTCGCTATCTGATATACATTTTCTTAAAAGAACAGGAAAAAAAATTCCATTCTCAAAAACAATCGTAAGCATTCGGTAAACCACGTATTTTTTC
>ERZ791872.706-NODE-706-length-29612-cov-4.014075_pt1 | contig 29612 bp, 19 predicted proteins | sample MGYA00510279_ERZ791872 | MGnify/ENA primary metagenome ERZ791872 (study PRJEB30046, sample SAMN00792103) | human gut metagenome | study: EMG produced TPA metagenomics assembly of the A metagenome-wide association study of gut microbiota in type 2... | reverse complement strand
TCCTTTGGCCATTGCGGCTGTGCGGGTTCAAGTCCCGCTTCGAGTACGAGTATTCTTTAGAGGCTTTATGAATCATTGATTCATAGAGCCTTTTTTTTTTTAATGGGTGTACTATGTACGTTTGATTTGTTTTCATAATAAGGTGCAATATTAGGTGTGCTTGGGAAAACATATCAAAATAAAGTTCTATTATTTTTTTATTGTGTTATTAATCTTTTATTTTGCTTTTAGATTATGACCTGATATTATACTAATACTCTTTGCCCCTTTATATTGGGATAATTGATTTTATTGTTAACACTGGAAATACTAGAGAGATGGAAAATGACGATAGGCAGATCGAATTAAAATTTCAGAAGTTTTTTACAGCTAACTTTCCTAAAGTGAAAAACTTTGCTCAGATGCTTCTTAAATCAGAAGCAGAGGCGGAAGATGTGGCTCAAGATGTTTTCTGTAAACTTTGGTTGCAGCCTGAAATATGGTTGGATACTGACAAGGACTTGGATAACTATCTTTTTATACTGACCAGGAATATTGTTTTGAATATCTTCAAACATCAACAAATAGAGCAGGAATATCAGGATGAAGTTGTCGAAAGGACTTTTCTTTATGAGTTGACTGAGAAAGAGGAGATTTTGAATAACGTATATTATAAGGAAATGCTGATGATTGTTCAGCTAACTCTGGAGAAAATGCCGAAGCGACGAAGGTTGATATTTAAACTTAGCCGTTTCAAGGGGCTAAGCCATAAGGAAATTGCTGATAAACTCGATGTCTCGATCCGTACAATAGAGCATCAGGTTTATCTGGCATTAATAGAATTAAAGAAGATACTTGTCTTATTTATTTTTTTCTCAAATATTTTTAAGTAGTCTGTGCGGAGTAGTTGTATTTAGTATATAAAGCCCAAAAAAGAAAGAAAAAGGTTTATGAAAAACTATATTCAACAACTCGTAGAATTATTCGGAAACAATGATTATTCGGCCGGTACGCGAACGAAAGTTCAACGATGGCTGGCTGACGAAGAGCATGTTGACGAAAAAAATGGAGCACTCCGTATGCTTTGGAAACAGGCAGGGGAACGGGGAGTTCCCAATGGAATGCAACAATCAATACGCCAAATGCAACAGAATATAGGAGTAAAGCCTGTTTCTCATAAGAATTATCAGCTATTTGTATGGAGAGCGGCGGCTATTCTTTTACTGGCTGTATCATCTGTTTCTGTTTATCTGATGTTGGAAAAAGAACGACCTGTAAAAGATTTGGTGGAGTGTTATATTCCAACGGCAGAGATTCATGAACTTACCTTGCCTGACGGCACGCATGTCATGCTGAATTCAAAAAGTACCTTATTATATCCGGAACAGTTCAGCGGAAAGACGAGGAGTGTATATTTGATAGGTGAAGCTAATTTTAAAGTGAAACCGGATAAGAAACATCCTTTTATTGTAAAAGCGAACGATTATCAAGTCACAGCCTTAGGGACAGAATTTAATGTAAATGCTTATCCGGAAAGTAATGAATTGGTCGCCACTTTGCTGGAAGGTAGTGTGAAAGTAGAATTCAACAACCTGATATCTAATGTTATTCTAAAGCCTAATGAACAATTGATATATAACAAGCATACAAAAGAACATAACCTGCGATTGCCGGAAATAGATGATGTGACAGCATGGCAACGTGGAGAATTGGTCTTTAGCAATATGCATCTGGAAGATATTTTCACAAGTTTGGAGCGTAAATTCCCTTACGCCTTTGTTTATAGTCTTCATAGTATGAAGAAGAATACCTATAGTTTCCGTTTCCAGAATCAAGCAAGTCTGGGAGAAATTATGGGGATTATATCACAGGTGGTAGGGGATGTAAACTATGTTATCAAAGGAAATAAATGCTATGTAACCAATAAAAAATAAACCTGTTGTAAAACCTATTTAAATTAGAAATACTATGTAAAAAAGTATCCGGAAGGAATGCCCGTTCCTTCCGGATGTGAAATCAAGTTCTCCTTAATATTAGCGTGTATTGACGCTATTCTGAATGATCCTAGAATAATAACCAATTAACTAATACTAAAGATGCTACAAATTTACGAAAAAATAGCAGAACAAATAGCTCAAAAGCGAGGCTTTCTCACTTTTTTAAGTCTTTTGTTACTAACATCTACCCTTGCTTTTGCTCAAAGTGGTAATAAAATTACTATTCAGCAGAAGAACATCACTGTGATTGATGCTTTGAAAACTGTGGAAAAACAGTCGAAAATGTCTATTAACTACAGTGACTCCGAATTGAAAGGAAAAGAAATAGCAAATCTTAATTTGCAAAATGTTGCTGTGCCGGCGGCACTTGATATAATCTTGAAAGGAACTGGTTTCGCCTATCAAATTCAAGGTAATTATATTATAATCACTGAAAAGAAACCTGCAGTTGCAACACAAACTATGAAGGATATCAAAGGAAAAGTTGTTGATGAGAGCGGTGAACCACTGATTGGAGTTAATATCTCAGTGGATGGCAATTCGACCGGTACAATCACCGATTTTGATGGAAACTTTGCAATAAAAGCTTCAGACAACTCTACTTTGAAAGTATCTTATATAGGATATGCTACTCAAATGGTAACTGTTTCCAAAAAAGATTTTTATCCGATTACCATGAAGCAGGATACGGAGGTGCTAGATGAGGTGGTTGTTACTGCATTGGGTATCAAACGTGCAGAAAAAGCTTTGTCCTATAATGTGCAACAAGTGAAAGGAGATGCCCTTACTACGGTGAAAGATGCCAACTTTGTTAATTCGCTGAATGGTAAGATTGCCGGTGTGACTATCAACAAGAGCTCTACTGGTGTGGGTGGGGCTGCGCGCGTGGTAATGCGTGGTGCTAAATCCATTGAAGGTAACAATAATGCCTTATATGTAGTAGACGGTATTCCTTTGTTTAATACAAATATGGGAAACACGGACAGCGGAATAATGGGTGAAGGGAAGGCCGGAACGGAAGGTATTGCCGATTTCAACCCCGAAGATATCGAAAGTCTTTCCGTATTGAGCGGACCGTCTGCGGCTGCTTTGTACGGTAGTAATGCTGCCAATGGTGTGATTCTGATTACTACCAAGAAAGGCAAAGAAGGGAAAATGCAACTCTCGTTCTCCTCTTCATCCGAATTTAGCAAAGCATACATGACGCCGGAATTTCAGAATACGTATGGCAACAAGAAGGAAATGTACGAAAGTTGGGGTGAAAAGTTGCTTATTCCCACAAGTTACGACCCCAAGAAGGATTTCTTTAACACCGGAGCCAATTTTATCAACTCGGTCACATTGACCACTGGTACGAAAGCGAATCAGACTTTTGCTTCCATCTCTTCAACCAATTCGAAGGGTATCGTGCCGAACAATGAATATGAACGTCTGAACTTAACTTTCCGCAATACGGCGACTTTTTTTAACGACAAATTGCAACTCGACTTGGGAGCATCGTATGTGAAGCAAAAAGATAAGAACATGGTGTCGCAAGGACAATATTGGAATCCTGTGATGGCTGCTTACTTGTTCCCTCGAGGAGAAAATTTTGAAGAAATCAAAACCTTCGAACGTATGGACGAAAGCCGTAAACTTCCGGTACAATACTGGCCTGTGGCAGATCCGGTATATGCTTCACAGAATCCATATTGGACTGCTTACCGTAATGTGGCTACTAACGAGAAAAGTCGTTATATGTTCAATGTAGGGTTGACTTATAAGATTACCGACTGGCTGAATGCAGCGGCACGTTTCAGAATGGACGACACACACGTGCGTTTCGAACGCAAGATTTATGCATCTTCCGACCAAAAGTTTGCAGAAGGAACGAAAGGGCACTACGGATACAGCAACTATGAAGACCGCCAAGAATATGCTGATTTCATGTTGAATTTCAACAAGCATATTAATGATTTCAGCATCGCTGCCAATGCAGGTTGGAACTATTCCAACTATTGGGCGCTTGAAAGAGGCTATAAAGGAACCCTTCTTGGTGTGCCCAACAAATTTGCGGCGTCTAATATCGACCCCGTTAACGGGCGTATCTCGGAAGACGGTGGTGATAGCCGTGTGCGCAACCATGCTATTTTTGCTAATATTGAATTGGGTTGGCGAAGCATGCTTTACTTGACATTGACTGGGCGCAACGACTGGAACTCCCGTTTGGTAAATACCGATGAAGAATCGTTCTTCTATCCTTCTATCGGTCTGTCGGGTATTATTTCCGAGATGGCGAAACTTCCTGAGTTTATTTCTTATCTGAAAGTTCGTGGTTCATATACAGAAGTCGGCGCTCCTGTTTCCCGTTCGGGATTGACTCCGGGAACGGTGACTACTCCTATTGTCGGTGGTGCATTGAATCCTACTGGTATCTATCCGTTCACTGATTTCAAAGCCGAACGTACGAAGTCATACGAATTTGGATTAAGCTTGAAACTTTGGAACAAACTGAGTGCCGAAGTGACCTATTATCACTCAAATACATACAACCAAACGTTCTTGGGAAATTTGCCCGGATATACCGGATACAAGAAAATCTACTTGCAGGCAGGCGATGTTGAAAACCGTGGATGGGAAGCATCGCTGGGTTATTCCGACCAGTTCAAATGCGGATTGGGCATATCTTCTACGCTGACTTTCTCGCGCAACATCAACGAAATCAAAGAGATGGTGGAAAACTACCATACCAATTTAATGGAAGCACCGATTAATATTCCCGAAGTGTTGAAAGATAACGGTCGCGTCATCTTGAAAGAAGGCGGAAGCATTCACGACATCTATGCCAATACCTTCTTCAAGAAAGACCACCTTGGCTACGTCGAAGTGAAGAGTGACGGAACGTTCGGTATGGAAAGAGGCGAACCAGTCTACTTGGGCAGGACTTCTCCTGATTTCAATATGGGATGGAGCAATCTGTTGACCTACAAAGGTTTCGGACTCGGTTTCCAGATAAACGGACGCTTCGGCGGCGTGGTGACTTCTTCTACGGAAGCATTGCTCGACCGTTTCGGGGTGTCTAAGCGCTCGGCGGAAGCCCGCGAAGCTGGTGGCGCTTTGTTGAAAGGACAAGGCTTGGTGGATGCCAAGGCTTATTATCAGATGATTGGTACTGGCGGTTATGAAACTTCTGGTTACTATGTTTACAGTGCTACCAACATCCGTTTGCAAGAACTGACCTTGAGCTACACGATGCCCAATAAATGGTTTGGTAATGTTTTGCGGGATGTCACCATGTCGTTTATCGCCAACAACCCTTGGATGCTCTACTGCAAAGCGCCGTTTGACCCCGAACTGACGCCGTCCACCAGCACCTACGGTCAAGGAAATGACTACTTTATGCAACCGAGTGTTCGTAGCTTCGGTTTTGGTATTAAATTTAAATTATAATGACCTCCTTTATCATGAAAAAGATACATCAATATAAACTTTTGGCAGGAATATGCGTCATGTCGCTGTTCGCCTCATGCAATTTTGAAGAAATCAATACCAATCCCTTCGAGATGTCCGAAGGAGAGGGCGCGATGGACGGTTTTGAAGTAGGTGGTTTGGTGACAGCCATGCAGCGAACGGTGATTCCTGTCGGTACGCAAGCGGACGATACTGACGTGATTAATGCCTATCAGATTGCTTATCATCTGTCTGGTGACTGCTGGAGCGGCTTTTTTGGCGAAAACAATAGTAGCGGATGGAATTCGGGCAACAACAATACCACCTATTTCCTAATAGACAATTGGGTGAAAGAGACCTATACGCAATCGTATACCAACGTACTCGACCCGTGGAAGAAACTGAAGATGGCGGCAGAGAAGAACAATACGCCCGAAGTTTTCGCATTGGCTCAAATTCTGAAAATATCCGCTTGGCACAAAACACTTGAAAGTTTCGGACCGATGCCTTATTCTCATGCTGCGGATGCCAGCATGAATATACCGTTTGATGCGGAGAAGGATATATATGAAGCCATGTTCAATGATTTGACCGAAGCAATTGCCATTATGACCGAAAAGTCGGAGAATGGTGTAAATGTGATGGGAACTTACGATGCAGTGTATGCAGGTAACGCTACCAAGTGGGTGAAATATGCCAATTCTCTGATGCTTCGTTTGGCTATGCGTGTCCGTTTTGCCGATGAGCAATTGGCTAAGAAGTACGCTGTGCAGGCAGTGAAACACTCTGTCGGTGTGATGACTGCTAAAGATGATGCGGCTCAGATGAGCCAGGGAGCAGGTATGACCTTCCGCAATAATATTGAGTGGCTTGCCGGAAATTATAACGAAGCTCGCATGGGTTCGTCCATGTTCTCTTATCTTATGGGATATAAGGATCCTCGTCTGAGCGCCTATTTCTTGCCGGTGAGCGACAAGTGTAATTATGGAGTGGAAGCTTACGATGGAAACAAATACCAAGCCGTTCCTCCCGGACATACGCATGGACAGAACTCGGATTACGAATCGTTCTCCAAACCGAACATTCAGAGTGGTACTCCTACTTATTGGTTGCGTGCATCGGAAGTATACTTTCTACGTTCTGAAGCAGCTTTGGTATGGGGTGGCGAATTTGGCACTGCCGATGCACTGTATAAGCAGGGGATAGAAATGTCGTTCCAGGAGAATGGCGTCTCTGCTTCAGCAGATGATTATATGAATACAGGTTTGATTCCGACTGCCCATCAGGTCGGTGGATGGAATTACAATTATTCAGCTGCAGCGCCGTGCAATACGACCGTCAAATTCGAAGGTTCCAATGAAGAAAAGTTGGAAAAAATCATGATTCAGAAATGGATTGCTCTATTTCCAAATGGGCAGGAAGCTTGGACGGAGTGGAGGAGAACCGGCTATCCGAAGTTGAATCCTATCAAGACGTTGCGCGGGCAGTCGCAAGGTGCAACTATTGAAGGAGGTGTCCGTCGTATGATATATCCTACAAGCTTTTATCAAACGAAAGAAGGAGAGGATATCTATAGAGCAGCTTTGGAATTGTTAAAAGATCGCGCTGGCAATCCTGAGAATATAGATATGTCTTCTACCCGTTTGTGGTGGGATTGCAAGTGATAAACTATGAATTGTTATTTTTTATATAGATGAAACACATGAAATCATTAAGAAAATTATTATATATCGTTCCGATGTCGTGCATGGTTGCCACCTTCTCTTGCACGGATGTGGAAAATATAGAAATTGAGCATATCGGTGGTTACGCCACTATGAACAATGCGGAAAGTGAAGAATATTATGCCAATCTTCGTGCTTATAAGGCAACTGCTTGGAACTATGGTCGCCCTGTAGCTTTCGGATGGTTCTCCAATTGGTCTCCTGCTGGTACCTACCGAAGAGGTTATTTGAGTTCCATGCCCGACAGTATGGATATTGTGTCTATGTGGAGCGGTGCTCCCGGACCCAATGAGATTACTCCCGAGCAGAAAGCCGACAAGGAGTTCGTACAGAAAGTGAAAGGTACAAAGTTGCTTGAAGTAAGTCTGCTATCTTATATAGGTAAAGGAAAAACGCCTGCTTGGGTATATGCCGAAGCCGAGAAAAAGGCAGATGAAGAGGGTTGGACCGAGACGCAGTTGAATGCAGCCAAGAAGGAAGCCCGCTGGAAGTTTTGGGGATTTGAAGGAGAGTTTGAAAGTGAAAACCATTACGAATGTCTTGCGCGTTTTGCCAAGGCTCTTTGCGATTCGCTGGAGACAGGCGGATGGGACGGCTATGATGTCGATTGGGAAATTGGAAGTGGTGTGTTCGATATGGATGGAACGTTGAGTTCAAACAAACATCTGATTTATTTGGTTAAGGAGATGAATAAATACATTGGACCGAAGAGCGATCCGGAAGGTAAAGGACACAAATTGATTTGTATAGATGGTGGCATTTATAGTTTAACTAGAGAATTGGACGGATACGTGGATTATTGGATTACGCAGAGCTATGGAAGTGCCAGACCCAATATTGAAGGTTACGGTGTCGACCCCAAGACAATCATTACCACAGAGAACTTTGAATCGTATGCTGCCAGCGGCGGGCAATTGTTGCAGCAGGCTGCTCATATGCCGTCACAAAGTTACAAAGGCGGAGTTGGCGCTTATCGTTTCGATAACGACTATGATAATACGCCCGACTATAAATGGATGCGTCAGGCCATTCAGATAAACCAGCGTGTCTTCAATGAGTGGAAAGAAGCTCAGAATAAGAAAGAAGAAGAACCGCAAGAATAGTCACATTTGTAAATCAGTAAAAGCAAAGAATTATGAACAGACATATATTCAAATTTTGTGTAATAGGCATCACTGCATTGCTGCCGGTTGCTTGCAACGACAGTGAAAATGACTTGTTGGAACCTAAGGTATATTTTGAAAACAAAGAAAATACGTTTGCTATAGAAGATGATCACGAGACAATGACTTTCGATTTGGCTTCAAGGCTTTCTGCGATGACCGCTTCGCAGGTTGATGTGTCATATTCCATAGCCGAGCCGAGTGTGGTGGACGAGTATAATACGAAGAACGGGACGTCTTACGAAATGTTCGACCCATCTCAAGTGAAACTGAGCAGTGCAACTTCGGTCATTCCCGGCGGAAAGTTGTATGCAGATAAAGTAACGATGGAACTCACGGGGTTGGATGCGGTAGAAGAAGGAAAGTCGTTCATCCTTCCGGTGCGGGTTCGCTCTACTTCCGTATCGGCGCTTCCCGACACGAGTATTGCATTCTTCATTCTTTCCAAGCCGATAAAAATTCTGAATGTCGGTACATTCAACGGCAATTATGTGTCAGTAAGATTCCCGGCAGGCACTTATTTCACGTCGTTCACGTATGAGACGCTGATATATCTCAATTCAATCTCCAATAACAATACGGTGATGGGAACAGAAGGTGTCATGATTCTCCGCATTGGTGATGCTCCGGGAACCCCGAAGGATTATCTGGAGGTTGCAGGAAGACAGCACTACAATGTTTCGGAAGGTCTGAAAACGGGACGTTGGTATCACGTTGCGTTGACCTACGACCAGCCTTCGGGAAAAACCGGTTTGTATGTCAACGGTGCCAAGTGGGCAGAATCCGCTTGGGCTATTCCCGGTTTCGACCCCAACTCTGATGTAGGTTTCAATATTGGTATGCTTCCGGGCTTCCAGTGGGGAACACGTCCGTTGCGTGGTTACTTGAGTGAGACTCGTGTCTGGAGTGTGGCCCGTACGGAAAACCAATTAAAGCAGAATATGTTAGGTATAGACCCCAATTCGGAAGGTTTGGCGTTGTACTACAAGTTTAACGGTACGGACGTTCAGCAGGGTGGAACTATTATGGATGCTACGGGGCGCATCAATGGTACGACCAACGGAATCCGTATCCATACATTGGCTACTCCGGTAGTTGTTGAATAATAGAAAGGAGTAAAACTACATTTTTTCTGGAAACCCTGCGAAGTGCGCTGAGAGGCATGTTCGCAGGGGTTCTCTTTTCCTCTTATTCCAATGCCGTTTTCTGTGTGGTGTAATTGGGGGGCGAATACTTATTTCTTTTAGATAAAAAGAAATAGAGAAGAGTTATTCGTGCGTAATTGTTAGTCGTTCTTCATGAACTGGTCAGGAAATCAATCGGTAAACAGGAAAGCCCCAGTATGGGCATAATCGATTCCAGAAGTTTAAAAACCTCTCACCATGTTGATACAGACAGGGGAATGGACGGCAATAAGAAAATCAAAGGACGGAAAGAGCATATTGTGGTGGATACCTTAGGACTTCCCATGGGCATTAAAGTACATGAAGTAAATCAAAACAGCTTCTTACGTGTATCATCCATATCCCCTCATTCTTTTGAAGTTTCATTCAAGGTCAGGAATACAGGGAAATATGATGGCGAAGAAGTCTCCCAACTTTATTTGAGAGATGAATACGCTTCGGTAGTGCAGCCGCTGAAACAGTTGAAATACTTCGAACGCTTTTATTTAAAGTGTGGAGAGGTTAAGGAAGTGAAGTTCGTTTTGTCTGAAAGTGATTTTACGATAATAGACCGGAATTTGAAAACGGTAGTGGAACCGGGGACTTTTCAGATAATAGTCGGGACGGCTTCGAATGATATTAGATTGCAGGCAAAAGTGGTGGTAAGATAAGATATCGGTATTCGATAGAAAAGACGTTGAAATCCTCGCCAGGCAACAGTGAGTATCTATTGTCTGACGGGGATTTTTCGTTTACCAAGGGGGAGTTTGTAGTTGACGACAAGCCTCTTTATTTCAGTTTAATGAATATCAGATATCCACCCTTTCCTGTGTTTTCCTGCCACCATATGCACCGGCAGCACAACATAATGCGGCTCCGATCAAAAGAGCAAAGAATGAAACCAAAGCAGACCGTGCAGCAGCATCTGTTGCCTTGTCGGCAGCCACAAGTGCCTTATGTTTGATCTCTTTCCATTCTTGTGCCGCCTTTTGCAGATTGGCTTCCAGCTTGTCTATCTGTTCTCCGGCTTCTGCACGTGCGTTATCTATCAGATTCATATACTGATTCACTGTCTTGTCCGCTTCTACTTTGGACATATTGGTGTTGTTGGCTATCGCTTTGGACAAATCGTTCCGGTCAATCTTTTGACTTAGATTCTCCGCACGCTGTTTCAAGCGATCCAGAAAACTGTTGATGGCTTCATCCGCTTCCTGAGGAGAGGCGACGATTTCCTTGACGGATTTACTTAAGTCATCTTTTACCTCTTCCAGTTGTTTGTTCAAATAGTCCGGCTGCAATTCCTTCACGTTGCTTTTGATTAGTGCGGTACGAATGTTTTGTGGAATGTTTTCTTCTTTTAAAGTACCGTTGAAATCAATCTTCCCGAACAAATCTTCTGCTTTCTCAGATAATGCGGAAACACCGTTTCCGACAATGCTTCCTGCTCCGGATAAGACGTTACCGGTAACAGATGAGACGGCTCCCAAAGCATTGGCGGTCATTTTTGCGGCTCCGACAGCCAGGAAGATTCCCAATATGGCAGCAACAATAAGGGTTGTTGCCCAAACAAGAAAACCATGTATCATTCCATCCATGCCCGCTAGTTTTCCTGCAACAAATCCGCCTGCTGCCATACTGACAATCAGTATGACGGCAGAACCGATGCCGACAGCAGTGCCGATGCCTGAAGCCGGATGTTCGGACAGAGGATCGAGCATGAATAGTCCGATACTTGAATTTAGAATAGATAGCAATACGGATATTGCCAGTACGGTCATTACACCACCGAAAACGCTGCCCCAGGATATCCTGTCCTTAAGGTCAGCCAAACTTAATTTTCTCATAATCGTAAGGTTTTTGAGTTAATATTGTATTCATACTTCAGAAAGAAAACAGCCCGGAAAGATTTTTTGTTTGGTAATTTTTGTGATGACATTTATGTGTTGTGTTAAAAAAATAAATATCCTTCGAACCATATTTTTTCATGTACTGTTGTTTCAAATGAGAACGTAACTAGTGTTGAACCAGTATATTCAGTTGTATTATGGACTTACATTCAGGATTGCCCTATTGGGTCATTAAAAACTCGTTATTGGATTATTTTCATCCATTGAAAGATGATTACTCTACGGATATCGTAGTGGTTGGCTCCGGGATAACCGGTGCTTTGATGGTGCACGAATTGTGTAGTGCCGGTTTGAAATGTTGTGTCGTTGACAAGCGTAGCATTGCGACAGGAAGCTCTGCGGCGAGTACTGCTTTATTACAATATGAAATAGATGTTCCTCTTTGCTGTATGTCGGAAATGATTGGGGAGGATAATGCTGTATCCGCATACCGTGCGTGTCTACAGTCTATTTCCGACATTGAAAAGGTGTTGGAATCGACGGGGGTGGATGGCTGTTTTGAGAGGGTACCAAGTCTGTTCTATGCCAGCACTTCGAAAGATGAGCAACTTGTGAAGGAAGAATATGAGATGAGGAAAAAACATAATCTGCCTGTCCATCTGCTCGGGAAGGAAGAGATAAAGAAACGTTATAAGTTGGAGGCACCGGGCTGTGGATTGTTGAACGAGGTGTCGGCACAAATTGACGCTTATAGAGCAGCTACCGGTCTGTTGCTTTACCATATGAAGGAAGACGGGCTAAAAGTTTTTACGCATACGGGTGTAAAGGAATGTGTTGAGAAGCAGGGGGGATATGTCATAGAAACAGACGGAGGACATAAGATTAATTGTAAATATGTGATTGTGGCAGCCGGATTTGAAGCTGGAAAGTTCCTGCCGCAAGAGATTATGGATTTGACGTCAACTTATGCATTGGTGTCACATCCGGTGAATCCCGCTGAGCTTTGGCCTGAGCACTGTCTGATTTGGGAAACTGCCGATCCGTATTTATATATCCGGACTACCGGTGGCAATCGTATCATCATTGGCGGTGAAGATGAGAAGTTCTGCGATCCGGAACGCCGTGATGCCTTGCTTAGAAAGAAAACCCGCATATTGGAAAAGAAATTCAAGAAATTGTTTCCGGATATTCCTTTCAAAACTGAGATGGCATGGTGCGGCACGTTCAGTACCACAAAAGATGGTTTACCTTTTATCGGTACGTGGCCGGGCAAGGAGCGGATGTTCTTTGATTTGGGGTATGGCGGAAACGGCATAACTTTCAGTATGATTGGTGCACAGATTATATGTAGGCAAATACAGGGCATGGAGGATGAGCGCAGCAAAATCTTCGGCTATGAAAGGATTGAAAAATATTGGTGAGTAAAAGAACGGTTTGTGGAAAAGAATTGCTCTTATTTTGAAAATATCTCTTTATTTTTGCATTAGCAAAACTATTAAGAGTGCATAAAATGGGCTTTTCATTCTTTAAACAAATTTTTTCGGGGAGAAAGCAAAAGACAGAAAAGATTGAACCGTCGGGACCATCCATGCAATTTGTGTTGAACTATTCGGAAGATTGTGAACAGACGTCACGAGTCTCCAAAGAAGAAATTCGGCGGGCGATCGAGAATCTGGATAAATACGGGGACGTATGGCTTAGTAACTGTCGTACTGTAATCACTCCTTACGGCAACTGTTCGGGGATATCGTGTATGGCTGTACCGGATGGCAATCCGCAGGTTGCCGTATATTTTGCCATGGATGACGGGTTGATGAGGTATGTCTGTGGTGGATATAGACCGGATGATATTGTCCAGATGTTCTATAACTACTTCGAACGGCTTGAAATTCCGGAAATCAGTGATTGGGAGAAAGGGCATTACACTCCGGTGCCTCCTGACGATGAGCCGTATTATCTGTATGTGGACAACGAAGAATACAAATACATCACTTATGAAGATGTTTTAGCAGCTCTCGAGAATCTCGAAGCCGGTAAATGTGCTTCGCTGTTGTTGAGGACTCCCGGTTGCCAGAACGGTTATCTGGAAGTGAGAGGGACGAAAGACGATTATATCGTTGAGACAGGAGGGAATAATGAAGAAGGGGATTGGGTGGTGTTCATGACTCATGCCCCTTATATCGGGCGTGTCAGATACTGGCTTTACAATTATTACCATAAACGTGAATTTCCTCGGATGACGGATGAATGGGTGGACATAACGGAGGAAGTCGCCAACGATGAATAAAGGATAAATGACTTATCGAAAGAAAACGGATATACAATAATTTGTAACAATGAAACACAGTGAAACGGTAGCTGTTGCCATTGACAAAATATGGAAAAGCTACGACAAAGAACAAATGTGGGAAGGGTATGAACTTCTGCGTCAGGCAGCGGAAAAGGGAGATGCAGATGCTTGCTGCTATCTTGGACGGTGCCATTTGGGGGAGGAATTTGTCTGGTGCGGGGCGGAATTTCCCGTAGATGAGGAACTGGCGTCCCGGTTGATAAAGGAGAGTGTGCGTCTGGGTAGTGCCGATGGGGTATTGTGTGCCTTGCGTACCGGCAACTTGTCTCCCGCAGTTCGGAAAACGATGCCTTTCGCTTCGCTTGAGGAAGCTTTTACGGCGGTGCAGCAGCAGGCGCAGGAGGGAGATGCCTTTAGTCAGTATATGGTGGGAAACGTCCTGTTCTATGGCGATTATCTCGTTATTCGTGGCGACGAAGAAAGCCGCAAGTACAATTCTGGAGATGAATATTATGCTTTTGCTTATCCCATAGCGGCACAATACTATGAAAACTCGTTCGATAATGGTCTGCCTGCTGCATTCGGCAATTATCGTACGATTTATGAGTCCGGACTGGCGGATATTGATGAAGAGGTATACGAAAACTATCTGAAACAGCTTGCTGATACAGGTGATCCGCTTACTTGCAATGACTATGGCAAGTTGCTGGAAGATGAGTATGATGATGCGGAAGGAGCCTTCCATTATTATTCGATGGCAGTGGAGCGCGGAGATGTCCAGTCCGCCTATAATGTGGCTGTGTGTTACGGAACCGGTTATGGGGTTGATGAAGATTTGGATAAGGCCTTTGAGAATTATATGATAGCAGCGGAAGCAGGCAACGCAAAAGCACAGTTCCAGATAGGAAACTTTTATTTTGAAGGGCGTGGCAATATTGCACAGGATTATGCCAAGGCAGTTGTATGGTTGAATAAAGCGTATCAAAATATGGATGATGAGGACTCTTGGCAACCGGCAGCCGAGCTTGCCATCTGTTATCAAAATGGTCTTGGTACTTTTCAAGATGATGATGCCGCATTCGAATTCCTTTCCGAGATAGAAGAGAATGATATGCTTGGTGAGGTGTGGGAGCCTCTTGATGCCATGGTGCTGAACGCTCTCGGTGTTGCTTATGGATTCGGACGAGGGACAGAGCAGGATATACCGCAAGCGATAGAGTATTTCGATCGTGCTATAGAATATGATTCGGACGAGGCGAAACAGAACAAGGCTTGCTTTAAGAAAACACTTTTTGGTGGTTGGAAGATGAGATAGCGGTATTTTTATTTCTTATTTTGCCTAATTGGATTAGCTTCATTACTTATTCTTTTTGCGGAGCACTATAGTGGAACGCAAAGTACACTATAGTGGAACGAAATAAAAGTAACGAATGAAATAAGTCTGAATAGTGAATCAGTTATAAAAGAATGCCTATAGAAATCAATAAGAATAAAGGGCTATTAGATGCTTAGTCTACCTTATTATAAGGCCAGTATCTTTGAACTGTCACCTACAAATCAATATTATATAACTTCAACTTATTATATAAAGTTTTCCGGTCAATATCCAATAATTGCGCAGCTTTGCTCTTGTTGTTTCCGGTTTGGCGCAATGCTTCCAGAATATGTTCTTTTTCAGTCTCTTCATTGCGGAGTGCCATACTACTACTACTGGTGGGTACTGGAACTTCCAGCAATTCAGTTCCCAGTTCCAATAAAGTAATAAAACTTCCTTGTGCCAATAAAGTCGCTCTTTTGACGATGTTCTTCATCTGCCGTATATTTCCCGGCCAGTGATAACTCAGCAAAGCCTGTGACGCTTTTGTGTCAAAGCCGATCAGATGCTTGTCCAGTTCCTTGTTGGCCTGGTCGAGGAAGAAATTAGCGAAGAGCAGAATGTCCTCTTTCCGTTCTTTCAAGTCAGGCATCCGCAAAGTGAATTCATTAATACGGTGGTAAAGATCCTCGCGGAACGTTCCCTTTTCGATAGCTTGTTCCAGATTCTCGTTGGTAGCGGATACCAGTCGGATATCTACGGATATTTCCTGTGTAGAACCGACCGGACGTATCTTCCTTTCTTGCAGGGCACGAAGTAATTGAATCTGCACCTCATAACTAAGATTCCCGATTTCATCCAAAAAGATAGTGCCGCCGTTGGCTGCGACGAAAGCTCCGGTTTTGTCCGTCAGTGCACCCGTGAAAGAGCCTTTCACATGACCGAAAAACTCGGAAGCTGCCAGTTCCTTGGGGATAGAGCCGCAATCTACGGCAATAAACGGCTTGTCACTTCGTTTGCTGAGCTGATGGATACGATGCGCCACATATTCTTTTCCCGTTCCGCTGGAACCGTTTATTAGTACGGACATATTGGTCGGGGCCACCAATCCTACATAATTGTATAGTTGCTTGGCGGCATCACTTTCTCCTTCCAGATAAGAGTGGAGAGTTTCGGAAGTACCTTGTGATGAATGGGAAGTGCCTTTTTTAGGGTTGGAAGAGCTCCGGACTGTAGAATGAGTTGCCGCCGGACTACTTTCCGCCTGCAAAGCCTCGGATATTTTCTTCAGTAACTCTTCAGGATTCACAGGCTTGGCAATATAATCCCGTGCTCCGAGCTTCATCGCCAGTACGGCAGACTGAATATCCGCATACCCTGTCATGATAATCAGAGGAATATCCATTCCCCGTTCATTCATCCATTTCAACAAATCGATACCCTCGTAATCGGGTAGCCGTAAATCTGATAATACCAGGTCAACAGTCTGACTTTCGATATGCTTCCGGGCACGCGCAATATTACTCACTGACGACACCTCAAACCCTTTTTTGCCTAACCAGGTTTTGAGCATCATCCCAAAAGTTATATCATCTTCAACTATTAATATGGCTTTCATGATGTCAGGTTTTGATTCTTTTAAGTCACAAAGGTAAGATGATTTAGGCGAAAGTGGTATATTTGCAAACTTAAATTAAATAAAAGCGTTATGAAAAAGATTGTATTGATATTATTAACCATATCGTTTTGCGGGTTAACTTCCTGCAAAACCGGAACAAAAAAAGGAGGAGACATGGATAAAGAGACATTGGTAAAGATTGAAACAACTGCCGGAGACATCAAAGTGAAGTTGTACAATGAGACACCAAAGCATCGTGATAATTTTATCAAACTGGTGAAGGACGGAGTATATGAAGGGACATTGTTCCATCGTGTCATCAAGGATTTTATGATTCAGGCAGGCGACCCGGATTCAAAGAATGCGCCGAAAGGAAAAATGCTGGAGATGTGGGTTATACCATTCCGGCAGAATTCGTATATCCGAAATATTTCCATAAGAAAGGCGCTTTGTCGGCAGCCCGTCAGGGAGACAATGTAAACCCAAAAAAAGAATCTTCCGGTTGTCAGTTCTATATCGTGACAGGTAAGGTCTACAATGATTCTACATTGCTCGGTATGGAAAGCCAGATGAATGAAAATAAAATCAACGTTATTTTCAACTCATTGGCACAGAAGCATATGAAAGAAATCTATAAGATGCGTAAGGAGAACGATGAAAACGGACTTTATGACTTACAGGAAAAACTGTTTGCCGAAGCTCAGGAAATGGCTGCTAAAGAACCGGAATTCCACTTCACTCCCGAACAGATTGAAGCATATACTACCGTAGGCGGTACTCCGCATCTGGACGGCGAATATACTGTATTCGGCGAAGTGGTGGAAGGTATGGACATCGTGGATAAAATCCAGAAGGTCAAGACAGACCGTAGCGACCGTCCCGAAGAAGATGTGAAGATAATAAAAGCGACAATACTTGACTAAATGATATGAAAATCAACAGGCACATTCTTGACAATGGGTTGCGTCTGGTACATTCGCAGGACGAAAGTACGCAGATGGTGGCCCTTAATATATTATATAATGTGGGAGCTCGTGACGAACACCCCGAACATACCGGCTTTGCCCATCTGTTCGAACATCTGATGTTCGGCGGCTCGGTGAATATTCCCGATTATGATATGCCGCTTCAACTGGCGAGTGGCGAGAATAATGCCTGGACGAACAATGATATCACCAATTACTACCTCACTGTACCTCGTCAGAACGTGGAAACCGGCTTTTGGCTGGAATCCGACCGTATGTTGAGCCTTGATTTCAGCGAACGGAGTCTGGAAGTGCAGCGAGGTGTAGTCATGGAAGAATTCAAGCAGCGCTGTCTGAATCAGCCTTATGGAGACGTGGGACATCTTCTCCGTCCTCTGGCTTATCAGGCGCATCCCTATCAATGGCCTACCATCGGCAAAGACCTGTCGCACATTGCCAACGCGACACTGGAAGAGGTAAAAGCATTCTTCTTCCGCTTTTATGCCCCGAACAATGCGATTCTGTCCGTGACAGGTAATATCACTTTCGAAGAAGCGGTAGCGCTGACAGAAAAATGGTTCGGCCCTATTCCCCGTCGGGAAGTTCCCCGACGGAATCTTCCGCAGGAAGCGGAACAGACAGAAGAACGCCGGTTGACGGTAGAACGGAATGTTCCCCTCGACGCCTTATTCATGAGTTACCATATGTGCGACCATCGCCATCCGGATTATTATGCTTTTGATATACTGTCGGATATATTGAGCAACGGACGTTCCAGCCGTCTGAACCAGCGTCTCATCCAAGAGAAACAACTATTTTCGAGTATCGACGCTTATATCTCAGGCAGCGTAGACGCGGGATTGTTTCATATTGCCGGAAAACCATCTGCAGGCGTGACTCTGGAACAGGCCGAAGCCGCTGTCCGTGAAGAATTGGATTGCCTGCAACAGGAACTTGTCAGCGAACAGGAACTGGAAAAAGTAAAAAATAAATTTGAGTCTACCCAAATATTCGGTAACATCAATTATCTGAATGTAGCTACCAACCTTGCTTGGTTCGAGTTATTGGGACAGGCCGAAGACATGGAAAAAGAAGTAGACCGTTATCGCTCCGTCACTGCTGCGCAGTTGCAGACTGTAGCTCAATCGGCTTTCCGGAAAGAGAACGGGGTTGTACTCTATTATAAAAGTAAATGAGGATTTTTTATCAGGCACGGATTACGCGGATTTCACAGTTCTTAGAAATATGGTTGCATAAGACAACAACGTAATCCGTGCCTGATAAATCCTAATTTATAAAACAAAAATAATGAAGAGACTATTTGATATATACAGAGACCATTACAAAGCACTGATTTATCTCGGATTACCTATTGTCATCGGACAGATAGGCGTTATAATACTTGGATTTGCCGATACACTGATGATTGGGCATCATAGCACAATAGAACTGGGTGCGGCATCTTTCGTGAATAATGTGTTCAATCTGGCTATCATTTTCAGCACCGGATTTTCGTACGGACTGACGCCCATTGTGGGCGGTCTGTACGGTACCCGCCAATACGCCCCTGCCGGACAAGCCTTACGCAACAGTCTGTTGGCAAATCTGATGGTCGCACTTCTGCTGACTGTCTGCATGACTGTCCTTTTCCTGAACATAGAACGTCTCGGACAACCGGATGAGTTGATTCCTCTGATTAAACCTTATTATCTGGTTCTGCTTACTTCTCTGGTGTTTGTCATGCTTTTTAACGGGTTCAAACAATTTACGGACGGAATCACAGATACCAAAACCGCTATGTGGATACTGCTGGGCGGAAACGTCCTGAACATCATCGGCAACTATATCCTGATTTATGGGAAGCTCGGATTTCCCGAAATGGGCTTGTTGGGAGCGGGTATCAGCACCCTGTTTTCACGTATCGTGATGGTCATCGTGTTTATCATCATCTTTGTACGCAGCTCTCGTTTCGTTCGCTATAAGATAGGTTTTCTCCGCTTGGGATGGTCACGTGCCATCTTCGGGCGATTGAACGGACTCGGATGGCCGGTTGCTTTCCAGATGGGAATGGAGACAGCCTCTTTCAGCCTGAGCGCCATAATGATCGGCTGGCTGGGGACGATTGCTCTGGCTTCCCATCAAGTTATGCTGGCAATTTCCCAATTCACCTTTATGATGTATTACGGGATGGGTGCTGCCGTAGCCGTTCGTGTCAGTAACTTCAAAGGTCAGAATGATATAATCAATGTACGCCGTTCCGCCTATGCCGGTTTTCACCTGATGATGACATTGGGTGTCGTACTTTCTTTCATCGTCTTTCTTTGCAGGAATCACTTGGGAAGTTGGTTTACCGACAGTCCGGAAGTAGCCGCTATGGTTACTTCCCTTATATTTCCTTTCCTCGTCTATCAGTTTGGCGACGGATTGCAGATTACTTTTGCCAACGCTTTGCGTGGAATCTCGGATGTAAAGCTGATGATGGTCATCGCCTTTATCGCCTATTTTATCATCTCCCTTCCCGTAGGTTACTTCTGCGGCTTTGTAATGGAATGGGGCGTGGTAGGTGTTTGGATGGCGTTCCCTTTCGGACTGACAAGTGCAGGATTAATGCTTTGGTGGCGGTTTCACCATATGACGAAACTTCCCGACCCCAAGCTCCGAACCTAATACTTAAAAACTTGATATTTAATACCCGATGGCTTCCTTCCGTTTCACAAAGTTAAAAATCACCGCCGGTTACACCTTGTTACTGGCAATACTTCTTTTTTCTTTGGTGTTTGTACATCGGGAGATGGAAACCTTGTCGGCTGCGGATGACCAGCAGAACCTGCGGACGGACAGCCTTCTGGCTCTTCTCCATGAGAAGGATCAGAATACAATTCAGATGTTACGGGTGTTGAGCGAAGCAAACGACAGCCTTCTTTCCGCTTCAGAAATCGAAGAAATCATATCCGAACAAGACTCTATCATTGTTCAGCAACGGGTGCAACATCGTGTCATAACCAAACGTGATTCTTTGATAACCACCCCTAAAAAGAAAGGTTTTTTCAAGCGGCTGTCGGAAGTATTTGTCCCTTCCAAACAGGACAGTGCTGTATTAGTCAACACATCACTGGAAATAGCCACAGATACCATTCTCGAACCGACTTCTTCAAAAGACTCCCTGCAACAGAAAATCCGCATGGCTACGGAAGAGAAACGGCTGCAACGCAGAAAAACAATCCGTCGCACCAGTACGAAGTACCAGCGGATGAATACTCAGTTGACAGCCCGGATGGATACCCTGATAAAACAATACGAGGAAGAGATGACCTTACGTGCCCGTCAGGATGCCGAACTCCAACAGGAAGTGCGAATGCGTTCGGCGCGTATCATTGCCGGCATTGCCATTGGTGCCGTATTGCTGTCCGCCTTTTTCCTGATATTGATTATGCGGGATATCTCCCGTAGCAACCGCTATCGCCGTGAACTTGAAATAGCCAACAGGCGGGCGGAAGACCTGCTCGTCGCCCGTGAGAAACTGATGCTTGCCATCACTCATGACTTTAAAGCGCCGCTGGGCTCTATCATGGGATATACCGAACTTCTGTCCCGACTGACCGAGGACGAACGCCAGCGCTTCTATCTCGATAATATGAAAAGTTCTTCGGAACATTTGTTGAAACTGGTAAGTGACTTGCTCGACTTCCACCGGCTCGACCTCAATAAAGCGGAAGTGAACCGCGTCACCTTTAACCCTTCCCAACTCTTTGATGAAATCTATGTCAGTTTCGAACCATTGACCGCTGCCAAAGGACTGACTTTGCAATGTCACGTAGCTTCGGAATTAAACGGAAAATATATCAGCGACCCTCTGCGACTCCGGCAAATCGTGAATAACCTTGTATCCAACGCCGTAAAATTCACACAGAAAGGCGAAATCACGCTCACGGCTACTTATGACTCCTCTAAACTGACAATAGCCATTGCAGACACCGGAAAAGGGATGGCAACAGAAGACCGTGAACGCATCTTCCAGGAATTTACACGTCTTTCCGGCGCACAAGGAGAAGAAGGTTTCGGGCTCGGCCTCTCTATCGTGAAAAAACTGGTTACTTTGCTCGAAGGAAAAATCAGCGTAGAAAGCACACTGGGTGAGGGGAGTTGTTTCACCGTCGTTTTGCCGCTTTATCCGATTGGAGAATCCATCATGGAAAGTAAACCATCATCCGAAAGCGAAACTATGGATATGGACGAAGGGGCGATTGTCGTTCCTTCGATGAAAGTAATCCGAGTCCTCTTGATTGACGATGATAAAATCCAGCTTAGTCTGACAGCCGCCATGTTGAAACAACACGGCATTGATGCGGTATGCTGCGAGCAACTCGAAGAGCTGATAGAACAACTCCGAACCTCAGTGTTCGACGTACTACTGACAGACATACAAATGCCGGCCATTAACGGCTTCGATTTAGTGAAACTGCTGCGTGCGTCTAACATACCGCAAGCAAAGACCATTCCTGTGATTGCCGTGACCGCCCGTAGCGAAATGGATAAAGCTGTCCTGCACGAACATGGCTTTGCCGGATGCCTGCATAAACCATTTACCGTGAAAGAACTACTGCTGACCGTCAACGAAGGACAGCTTTCGGCCGACGAAGCCCATATCACAGAAGACATGGGAAACACCGGAATAAACTTCTCCGCACTTACCGTCTATTCCGAAGATGATTCCGAAGCGGCCTACTCTATCATTCAGACCTTCATAGAAGAAACCAAAAAGAATATTGAACGGATGCAGCAAGCCCTGGCCGATAAAGAAACGGACGGAATAGCCGCCATGGCGCATAAGCTGCTCCCCCTTCTCACACTGATAGGTGCATCCGAAGCCATAACCCCTTTGAAATACCTGGAATCCTGTCGTGGAGAATCTTTCACGAGTGAGATAGGCGATGCAACGTCGACTACATTGTCAACAGTTTGTATGATAATCAGCGAGGCGGAAAGCTATTTGATGTCGATGAAAAACGACGATTAGGCAGAAATATTCTACTCCTTAGCCAGTCATTATATCTTTCTTGCCGTTATCCAAACCTTTTCTCAAAATAAATTGTTTACTTTGTGTCACCTTATTTACACTGGCACATTTTTACATGAAACGAAAATGGATACGATGGGTAAGTTGGATACTGCTTACTCCTATAATACTCTTTGTAATACTAATGGTATTGCTTTACATTCCGCCCGTACAGAATCTTTTGCGTCGGGAGGTAACTGCTTATGCATCAAAAGTAACCGGAATGCAGATTCAGGTGGAACGGATTGACCTTCGTTTTCCGCTCAATCTGTTGGTACGTGGCGTGGAAGTCATTCAGCAGCCGGACACACTCTTGTCTTTGGAAAGTCTGAATGTACGCGTGCAGGCATGGCCGCTCATCAAAGGAAAAGTCGAAGTAGACGAAGTGACCTTGAACCGGGTTGCCGTCAATTCTGCCAATATGATAGAAGGAATGCAGATACAAGGAGTTTTAGGACACTTTTTCTTGCAAAGTCACGGCGTTGACCTATCCAATGAAATAGCAGTCATCAACCAGGCGGAACTCTCCGACACCCACGTGCAACTGCTGATGAACGACACCACGACTACTCCGAAAGATACTACAGCTTCCGCCCCCATAAACTGGAAAGTAGACCTTCATCAACTGAAACTGAAAAACGTATCGTTCAGTATGCAGCTTCCTGCTGACTCCATGCGGATGGCGGCACATATCGGCGAAGTAGCTATTGACGATGCCCGGGCCGACTTGAAAAATCAGTTCTATGGTTTGAAGAAGTTTCTGCTATCGGGCACTTCCGCCAGCTACGACACCGGAGCCGCCAAGCCCGTCGATGGTTTCGACGCTTCCCATATTGCCGTTCGTGATGTCCGCATCGGTCTTGACTCCTTATTATATAAGGGTAGGGATATGAACGCCATCATTCGTGAATTTACCATGAACGAACGTTCCGGACTAAGCATCACCTCACTGACAGGCAGGGCATACTCCAACGATTCAATCATTAGCATTCCCGGCTTGAAACTGCAAACTCCTCATTCCGAAATAGATTTATCCGCTAATACTTATTGGGAACTTGTCAATATCCCGACTACAGGACGCCTTTCTGCCAATCTCAATGCCTATATTGGCAAAGAAGATGTTATGCTATTCACCGGAGAACTGCCGGATAGCTTCAAAGAAGCCTATCCTTTCCGTCCCCTTGTTATCCGCGCCGGTACGGACGGCAACCTGAAAGAAATGCAGATTTCCCGTTTTACGGTTGACCTTCCGGGCGCATTCTCTTTAGAAGGCGGTGGTATCCTCGAAAACCTGGCTGACAGCATCACCCGTTCGGGAACCATCGGGCTGAAGATGATTACTCAAAACCTGAACTTCCTGACTGCTTTGTCCGGTGAAGCTCCTAATGGAACGATTGTCATCCCCGACAGCATGAACATGGTTGCCCAGGTTGACATCAAAGGCCCTGAATACAAAGCAAAACTGCACCTGAAAGAAGGACAAGGAGCAATGGATGTGAACGCTGCGCTAAACACAGCTACCGAAGTCTACAAAGCCGACCTGAAAATTGACAACCTTCAACTCCATAACTTCCTGCCGAAAGACTCTATTTACGAACTCTCTCTCTCGGCAACTGCCGATGGACGCGGCTTGGATATTATGTCTTATCACTCTTACGCCAAACTGGATTTGACGTTAGACCAGCTTCACTATGCCCAATACCATCTCTCCAATGTTAATCTGACGGGAGCTTTGAAAGGTGCATTAGTGACAGCTAATCTGACAAGTGATAATGCTCTGTTGAAAATGACGACAGATGCCGAATACAACCTGGCACACAGCTATCCCGACGGAAAAGTAACGGTTGACGTTACCCAACTCGATTTACACGAACTGGGACTGATGCCCGAACCGATGAAGCGCCCGCTCGCTTTCAATCTTTCTGCCGAAGCCCGTCAGAACCGTGTCTTTGCGCACCTGATATCAGGCGATATGAAACTCAACCTGAGTGCCCGTTCCGGTGTTAATCCTTTGATTCGTCAGTCTACCCATTTCGTAGATGTATTGATGAAGCAGATAGAAGAAAAAGCCTTGAACCATGCCGAACTGCGCGAGGTATTGCCGACAGCCATTCTCTCTTTCTCCGCAGGAAAAGAGAATCCGCTGGCCTATTTCCTGGCTACCAGGAACATATCTTATCATGATGCTTCCATGAAATTCGGCACAGCTCCCGATTGGGGAATCAACGGTAAGGCTGCCATACATGCATTGAAAATGGACACGTTACAACTGGATACCATCTTCTTCACCGTCAAACAAGATACCACGCTTATGAAGCTGCGTGCCGGAGTGATAAACGGGCCGAAGAACCCGCAATTCTCTTTCTCCACCACTCTGACAGGAGAAATCCGTGACCGTGACGCAGAATTACTGGTAGATTACAAAAACGGCAAAGGAGAAACAGGCGTATTATTGGGTGTCAACGCCCGTCCTCTTTTCGAAGGACAGGGCAGGGGGAATGGAATAGCTTTTACGCTGATTCCGGAAAATCCGATTGTCGCCTTCCAGAAGTTCCATTTCAACGAGAATCACAACTGGATATACCTGCATAAGAATATGCGTGTATATGCCAACGTGGATATGTGGGATGAGGAAGGAATGGGATTCCGAGTCCACTCTGTGCAAGGAGATACGGTATCTTTGCAGAATATAGACGTCGAAATACGCAGAATCCGCCTGCAAGAGATTACGAGCGTATTGCCTTATTTTCCCGAAATAACCGGATTGTTCTCATTGGAAGCTCATTATATACAGACAGAAAAGGATTTGCAACTTTCAGCTGAGGCGTCTATTAATGAATTGACCTATGAACGCCAACGTATCGGTGACGTTGCATTGGGCGCTACCTGGTTGCCCGGCGAACAGGGAAAACAATATCTGAATGCTTACCTGAATCATGACCAGGTGGAAGTACTGGTAGCGGATGGAAAACTGCTTCCTACCCGGACGGGTAAAGACAGCCTGGAAGTGAATACGACACTGGAACATTTCCCGCTCCGGGTAGCCAATGTATTTATTCCCGACCAGATGGTCACCTTGTCCGGCGATATGGATGGTAATCTGAACATCACGGGCAGCACGGAGCAGCCTTTGATAAACAGCGAACTGATACTGGATAGCGTTGCCGTCCTTTCCCGCCAGTATGGTGCCCGTTTCATGTTTGACAATCGTCCTGTGCAGATAAAAAATAACCGGCTGTTATTTGATAAATTCGCTATCTACACTACATCGAAGAATCCGTTTACCATTGACGGCTATGTAGACTTCCGTGATATGAGCCGTCCGATGGCAAACCTGAATATGCTGGCACAGAACTATACGTTGCTGGATGCCAAACGTACCCGTGAAAGCTTGGTTTATGGTAAAGTATTCGCCGATTTCCGTGCAACGGTGAAAGGGCCTTTGGATGGGCTTAATATGCGTGGAAACGTAAGCCTGTTAGGTAATACCGACGTCTCGTATGTCTTGACCGACTCGCCATTAACCGTACAAGACCGCTTGGGAAGCCTTGTGACCTTCACCTCATTCAGTGACACCACGACCGTTGTCCGCCAGGAAGTGCCGACCGTCTCGTTAGGCGGACTGGATATGGCGATGATGGTGCATATCGACCCGTCCGTTCGGGTAAAAGTCGATTTGGACGCAAGCAATGACAACCGCATCGAATTGGAAGGCGGCGGTGACCTCTCCATGAAATACACTCCGCAAGGCGACCTGACCCTGACCGGACGTTACACCTTGAGTGGCGGTCTGATGAAATACGCTCTGCCGGTAATTGCGGCAAAAGAATTTGCCATTGACAACGGCAGCTATGTGGAATGGACGGGAAATCCGATGGATCCGATGCTGAACTTCAAGGCGACCGACCGCATCCGTGCGTCCGTATCCGAAGGCGAGAACGGCGGAAGCCGCATGGTCAACTTCGACGTCTCCGTCGTAGTCAAGAACCGTTTGGATAATCTTTCGTTTGCATTCGATGTGTCAGCTCCCGAAGATGCGACCGTACAAAATGAACTGACTGCTATGGGTGCCGAAGAACGCGGTAAACAAGCACTATATATCATGGTAATGAAAACTTACCTCGGCACCGGGCCGATTGGCGGTGGCGGCGGTGGACTCGGTAAACTGAACATGGGTTCCGCCCTGACTTCCGTATTGAGCAGCCAGATTAACTCATTGATGGGTAACCTGAAGAATGCAAGTCTCTCTGTCGGTGTCGAAGACCATGATAACTCGGATACGGGTGGCAAGCGCACGGATTATAGTTTCCGTTATTCGCAACGTCTCTTCAACAACCGTTTCCAGATTGTGATTGGCGGGAAGGTATCAACAGGCGAGAATGCGGCGAACGATGCCGAATCCTTTATCGATAATATCTCTCTGGAATACCGTTTGGATAGGACAGGGACACGCTACGTCCGTCTGTTCTATGACAAGAACTACGAGAGTGTGCTCGAAGGCGAGATTACGGAAACCGGAGTCGGTCTGGTACTTCGCAAGAAACTGGATAAGCTCAGTGAACTGTTCATCTTTAAGAAAAAGAAGTAAGCATGAAAAGTATATATAGTAACATAGTAGTAATAAGTCTGATTGGTATCATCCTGTTTTCCGGCTGCTCGGTGACGAAGCATCTGCCCGAAGGGGAAGTGCTTTATACCGGTAGTAAAACTGTTGTAGAGAATAAATCGACTACACCGGTAGGTGTGACAGCTCTGACTGAAATTAATGCCGCTCTCGACAAAACTCCCAGTACGAAAATGTTCGGCGGATTTCTGCCCATCCCTTTCAAAATGTGGATGTACAACGATTTCGTGAAATACAAAAAAGGCTTCGGCAAGTGGATGTTCAACCGCTTTGCCGCCAACCCGCCTGTCTTTATCTCTACCGTCAATCCGGATGTCCGAATCAAAGTAACAACCAACCTGTTGCGTGATTATGGCTATTTCAACGGAAAAGTGACTTACCAAACACTGGTCGACAAGAAAGACAGTCTGAAAGCAAGTATCGTCTATACGGTAGATATGAAGAATCCCTACTTCATTGATACGGTTTATTATCAGCGTTTCACCCCTCAAACCCTACGGATTATGGAGCGCGGACGCCGGATGTCCTATATAAGTCCCGGCGAACAGTTCAGCGTGGTAGACCTGGACGAAGAACGTACCCGCATCAGCACGCTGCTGCGTAACCGCGGATATTTTTATTTCCGTCCCGACTATATGACATACCAGGCAGATACAACCTTGATTCCCGGCGGACATATCAGCCTGCGCTTGATTCCCGTTCCGGGATTACCCGCTGCTGCACAACGTCCCTATTATGTAGGCGACGCGTCTGTCTATCTGTTTGGAAAGAACGGCGAAGCCCCGAACGACAGTATGCTATACAAGAACCTTAGTATCCACTATTACAATAAATTACAGGTTCGTCCCAATATGCTCTACCGTTGGCTGAATTATCAGCAATTTGTGCGTAATGCCCAAATGCGCGCTTCCAATCGTACCCGCCTTTACAGCCAGTACCGTCAGGAGCAGGTACAGGAGAAACTTAGCCAACTGGGAATATTCAGCTATATGGACATACAATACGCTCCCAAAGATACGACAGCCCTCTGCGATACATTGGATATTACGATGCAGGCCACTTTCGCCAAACCGCTGGATGCCGAACTGGAACTTAATGTAGTAACCAAAAGTAACGACCAGACCGGTCCCGGTGCCTCATTCGGAGTCACCCGTAACAACGTATTCGGTGGTGGAGAAAGCTGGAACGTAAAACTGAAAGGCTCTTATGAATGGCAAACCGGTGGCGGAAACAAAAGTTCGTTAATGAACAGTTGGGAAATGGGGCTTTCCACATCTCTCACCTTCCCGAGAGTCGTATTCCCCCGCCTGGGTAAAATGGAATTTGACTTCCCGGCCACCACCACATTCCGTCTATACGTCGACCAGTTGAACCGTGCCAAGTATTACAAATTATTGTCATTCGGTGGAAACGCAACCTATGATTTCCAACCGACCCGCACAAGCCGTCATAGCATTACGCCTTTCAAACTGACGTTTAATGTCTTACAGCATCGTACGAAAGAATTTCAGGAAATAGCCGCTGCCAATCCTGCGCTATATATCAGCTTGGACAACCAATTTATCCCGGCCATGGAATACACATACACCTATGACAACGCTTCGGCACGCCGGGTAAAGAATCCTATTTGGTGGCAATCCACTGTTACTTCTGCCGGAAACTTGACATCTACCATCTACCGTGCTTTTGGCCGTCCGTACGATGAAGAAGGGAAAAAGCTTCTGGGTGCGCCGTTCTCCCAATTTATGAAATTCAACACCGAATTCCGCCATTTATGGAATATGGATAAGAATAATAAGATTGCTTCCCGCGTAGCACTGGGTGCTCTCTTCTCTTATGGTAATTCCACCATAGCCCCATATAGCGAACAATTCTACGTAGGTGGTGCCAACAGTATCCGTGCCTTCACGGTACGTAGCATCGGACCGGGTGGATACCATCCTGAAGAAAGCCGATATTCCTATCTTGACCAGACAGGAACTTTCCGCTTCGAAGCGAATGTGGAATATCGTTTCCGCATCTTCAAGAGCATCTGGGGAGCCACCTTCCTTGATGCAGGAAACGTCTGGCTGATGCGTAAGGATGAGGCTCGCCCCAATTCGCAGCTCCGCCTGAAAACTTTCCCGAAACAGATCGCTTTGGGCACGGGGCTCGGTGTCCGCTACGACATGGATATCCTCGTCTTCCGTCTCGACTTCGGTATTCCTTTACATCTGCCGTATGACACGGAACGGAGCGGTTATTACAATGTCACCGGAGCTTTCTTCAAGAATCTGGGAATACATTTTGCTATCGGTTACCCCTTCTAGTGAATGATTTTTGTACGCTTTTAGTGAATAATGATTGATATTTGTCCTGTCGGTATCAACTATTTTTGTAAATTTGCACCGAAATCTGATGCCGTTGACATCACTAACCTTTTAATATTACACAATTTATGAA
>ERZ791872.660-NODE-660-length-31121-cov-3.023434_pt1 | contig 31121 bp, 29 predicted proteins | sample MGYA00510279_ERZ791872 | MGnify/ENA primary metagenome ERZ791872 (study PRJEB30046, sample SAMN00792103) | human gut metagenome | study: EMG produced TPA metagenomics assembly of the A metagenome-wide association study of gut microbiota in type 2... | reverse complement strand
AGATGCGTGATCTGATCCTTCAACTCAGCAAAAGTTCGATTTATTCAACAAAGCCGCGAACTTCGGCTATACGATAAGCATTGGTGCGGCCTGGTAATTCAGTCTTAACTTCTAACGGGGCCGTTTTTACAATATGAACGGTAACCTGCGGTTCACCGACGTGAGCTTTCTCTTCTCCCTTATCGTTACAACCGGCGATTAAAGCCGCGGAGATCAGAATAAAGGAGGGCAGGAGGAAAAACCTGGCATGTTTCGTCATTACTATTCCTCAAAAAACCAAAAGCGCGTTATTTACCCAAAAAGGCAACGCGTTAACTCGCAGAAAGAAAAATACAGTTCGCTATCCTACAAATTATCATTCGTCGATGTAAGGAATAGTTATGAATACAGGCATCTCAAGGCACATAAACACAAAAAAAGATTAATATTCTACTGTTTTATTTTGACGCGGGTTGAAAGAGGCAGAATTAAAACCTCGTAAATTGAAATATATATTGATGTAGTGAATGTATCTTAGGTAAATAATATATATTATTTATTTAACGATTTATAGCAACTCAATATTAGCCTCTCGTATAAATACACATTAGGTGATAGATTAACCTTCGCTATTTTCTCACTCTGTGTCGAATATATTTATTTCCTGAATAATTAATCATGGCAAAAAGAACCAAAGCCGAAGCTCTGAAGACCCGGCAAGAACTGATTGAAACTGCCATCGCCCAGTTTGCGCAGCATGGCGTAAGCAAGACGACGCTCAACGACATTGCCGACGCCGCTAACGTTACGCGTGGCGCTATCTACTGGCACTTCGAAAACAAGACTCAACTGTTTAATGAGATGTGGTTGCAACAGCCTTCATTGCGGGAGTTAATCCAGGAACACTTGACGGCTGGATTAGAGCATGACCCGTTTCAACAATTGCGTGAAAAATTGATTGTCGGCTTGCAATATATTGCCAAAATTCCCCGCCAGCAGGCGTTGCTGAAAATCTTATATCACAAATGTGAATTTAATGATGAGATGCTGGCCGAGGGAGTGATACGCGAAAAGATGGGCTTTAATCCGCAGACTCTCCGCGAAGTATTGCAGGCGTGTCAGCAACAAGGTTGTGTAGCAAATAACCTCGATTTAGATGTTGTGATGATTATTATTGATGGTGCCTTCAGCGGAATTGTTCAAAACTGGTTAATGAATATGGCGGGTTATGATCTTTATAAACAAGCCCCCGCTCTGGTCGATAACGTATTAAGAATGTTCATGCCAGATGAAAACATAACGAAATTAATTCATCAAACGAATGAATTAAGTGTCATGTAAATTCACATTCTGTCCTGAAAATTCAGTTCGTCACAGTTAACCAGTTTTAGTGGATTAACTGAGTTCATATTGCGGCATTTGTCTGTTTCTGTTGCCAGCAGTTCAATCCACTGCATCAGTAAAGTATCAAACAGAAAAACGAAGACAGCGAAAACGACGAGCCACCAATACTTGCGAATCATTACCTGAGCCTGTGCATGTTTAACCAAGTCTGGCAGGAAATATACACGAAATGAATAATCTGAAAACCAGGCTTACACATCCTTTACTTTGTAATGAGATCGGGGTCAACTTCGCTTAACCGGCTTCGTTTTGACAGGTTGCCGGTCTTTCTTTTTTTCACTTTCGCCAGTTCTTCCGCAGAGTAATGCGACGCGACATCCAGCCGTCGAAGCCCCATTTTGATGTACTCGCTGTTGATCTCAATACCAATGAATTTTCGTCCGCTGGCGATGGCTACGGCACCGGTAGTAAAGCTACCAGCAAACGGGTCGAGAACGATATCGCCTGGGTTGGAAGAGGCGAGAATAATGCGTTTCAGTAAGGCTTCCGGTTTTTGCGTCGGGTGGTTTTCATATTCATCCATCAAATAACGCACGCGCGGAAAATCCCAAACGTTACCCGGTACTTTTTGATGATTGTAAGGCTGTGGAGGATTTTTGCGATAATCGATCAACGCGCGCTGCGATCCGGTTTTGGCTTCTACCAGAATAGCATCACCGTTGAATGTGTAGTTCTTTGCGTCTTTCACCATCATCAGGATGGGTTCGTACATGGAGCCGTAGTGTTTTTTCGCCTGCACTCCAGAACTGTCATATGACCAGACGATGCGACTTTTGATGGTAAAAAGCTTGCGGCACTGGAGATCGATAAAGGGCATGTTTTCCGTACTGTTCATGATGTACATGCTGCCCTGCTTTTTCAGAACGCGGTGGCACTCTGCAATCACTTCAAACAGCCAGTCGATAAACAGATCTTCTTTCCAGGCTTCGATCAGACCATCAAAATTTTTACCGATGTTATATGGTGGGTCGGCAAAGATCAGATCGACACTTTCGGCGGGGATCTTTTTAAGTTCGGCAAGCGCATCACCGTGAATAATGGTCTTAGCTTCATTACCAAACCGGGTCGGTTCACATCCTGTTCTCATGGTCACTCCCTTTGTGACACCTATAAAAAAGGCGCTTCCCCATGCCGAGTAGCGCCTTTTTAATCAAGCATTTAGCTAACCTGAATTAGTTCATGCCGTATTTTTTCAATTTTTTACGCAGCGTACCACGGTTGATGCCCATCATCAGCGCAGCACGGGTCTGGTTACCACGGGTGTATTGCATCACCATGTCCAACAGGGGCTGTTCTACTTCAGCCAGTACCAGCTCATAGAGGTCATTCACATCCTGACCATTCAGTTGAGCAAAATAGTTCTTCAGTGCCTGTTTAACCGAGTCACGCAGGGGTTTTTGGGTTACCTGATCCTGAGAGTTAACGGTAGAAACGGTCAGTACGTCAGAATTTACGCGTTGTTCGAACATAGTTCTGTCAGCTCTTTATTTCTGTTTACGCAAAATTTTCGAAGTATGCCTCCAACGCCTCCAGCTGTTCGCTGGCATCCTCAATGGCGTTGAATGTGCGCCGAAACTGGTCATTTGGAGCGTGTTCCTGGAGATACCAGGAAACGTGTTTACGTGCAATTCGGTACCCTTTTGCCGGACCATAAAAGTCATGCAGTTCCCGAACGTGCGCGCAAAGCAAGCGCTTAACCTCTGCCAAAGGCAGCGGGGGCAGCAACTCCCCAGTGTCCAGATAATGCTGGATTTCCCGAAAGATCCAGGGTCTTCCCTGAGCTGCGCGGCCTATCATCAGGGCATCCGCCCCTGTATAGTCGAGCACAGCTCTGGCTTTAAGCGGGTCAGTAATGTCGCCATTCGCGATAACCGGAATGGAAACTTTCTGCTTAACTGCCCGAATACTGTCGTACTCAGCTTCTCCATTGAACAAACAGGCGCGTGTACGGCCATGAATGGTCAGAGCCTGAATGCCACAGTCTTCAGCCAGTTGGGCAATCTCTTCGCAGTTACGGTGTTCCGGTGCCCAGCCGGTGCGAATCTTCAGGGTAACAGGAACGTCCACTGCATTGACGACCTCGGTAAGGATCGATTTAACGACATCCGGGTACTGCAAGAGGGCTGAACCTGCGAGCTTGCGATTCACTTTTTTAGCCGGGCAACCCATATTGATATCAATAATCTGGGCACCGCTTTCCACGTTAATACGTGCTGCATCTGCCATTTCTTTCGGATCGCTACCAGCAATTTGCACGGTGCGAATACCGGGTTCATCAATGTGCACCATCCGTAAACGAGATTTGTCGCTTTCCCAAACCTGTGGGTTAGAAGACATCATCTCGGATACTGTCAATCCGGCTCCCATCTCGTAGCACAACGTCCGAAAAGGTCTGTCTGTAATGCCAGCCATGGGCGCTGCGATCAGGCGATTTCTGAGCTGATATTGTCCGATGCGCATGAGTTAAGAAATGACCATACTGTGACTGCAAGGCGGCGTATATTACGCATTTTTTGCACGAGATGAAAGGCCAAACTTTGACCAATCCTCTGAGATGGATCAAAGAATTGCATTTAAAATGAGCGTGGTGCGATAATTACTCATAAAAATCATCATATTAGAAAATAGTGACTAAAATTTACACTCAAAGAAATTTGAGTAAGTTCTCAATTTTTCTTTATGAATGAAAATTTTGGCACGCAAATTTGCGTAAATAATCGGCAAATTTACGTGCCTTTTGTGAGCTTGCTCGCACTTCGCCCCGCGTCACCCTACGGCGATGCGAAGGTTAATTCTTACGACCGGTAATACGGCACCACTCTTCTTTTTCCACGACCGGGTCCAGTGCGAAGCTATCGGCATAAGCTTCACAAACGCTCTCTGCCTGGCTTGCCAGAATACCGGAAAGGCCCAGCAAACCGCCTGAAACCGGCAGGACGCTGATTAACGGTGCCAGTTCACGTAATGGGCCTGCAAGGATGTTAGCGACCACCACGTCGGCTTTCATTTCTTCTGGCTGATCTTTCGGTAAGTAGAGTTCCAGACGGTCAGAAACGCCATTACGTTCGGCGTTATCGCGGCTGGCCTGAATCGCCTGCGGATCGATATCAATACCAATGGCTTTTGCTGCACCCAGTTTCAGCGCCGCGATCGCCAGAATGCCGGAACCACAGCCAAAGTCGATGACTGTTTTACCGGTTAAATCGAGGCTGTCGAGCCATTGCAGGCACAGAGAGGTGGTTGGATGGGTACCCGTACCAAACGCCAGCCCTGGATCTAACATCACGTTGACGGCGTTTTCGTCCGGCACATCACGCCAGCTAGGGCAGATCCACAGTCGTTCACCAAAGCGCATCGGGTGGAAATTATCCATCCATTCGCGCTCCCAGTCTTTATCTTCTAGTTGTTCGATTTTATGCGCGAAGCCTGCGCCGAGCAGCGGATGGTTTTCCAGAATCGCCACCACGTCGTTCATATCGGTTTCAGCGTCGAACAGACCAATCACATCGGTGTCGCCCCACAGGCGCGTTTCGCCCGGCAGCGGTTCAAATACTGGCGTATCGTGGGTATCCTGAAAAGTGATAGAAACGGCACCCGCTTCCATCAGCGCATCGCTAAGATCTTCCGCGTTCGCGCCGGTGGTGTTCAGTTTCAGTTGGATCCAAGGCATGGCAAAACTCTTTATTTATCAGTAGTCAAAACGGTAGCTTGCGGGACGGATGTACCGAAACGGTTTCCGACCAGGAAAGCCAGCAAACTTAGTAGTAACGAGGGCACGATAGGGTGGAAGCCCAGGTACTGAATATTCAGCGTCGCGAGTACGGCATACAGCACGCCGCCAACGATCATCGCACTTAGCGCGCCTTTGGCGTTGGCGCGTTCCCAGTAAAGACCCAGCACCAGCGGCCACAGGAAAACGGCTTCCAGCCCACCGAAGGCCAACAAATTCAGCCAGATGATCATTTCTGGCGGCTTCCAGGCGGCAAGCAGCAGCAACGCGCCGAGAACTAACGTAATTACCGCCGACATCCGCTTCAGACGCGTCTCGTTTTGCATTTGATCCGGACGGATATTCAGATAGAGATCTTTAATGATCGTAGCGGAACTTTGCAGCAGTTGGGCGTTAATTGTCGACATGATCGCAGCCATCGGTGCAGCCAGGAAGATCCCGGCAGCAAACGGTGGCAGCACTTTTACCATTAACGTTGGGATCACCAGGTCCGGTACGGTGAGATCGGGGATCACCGCCCGACCTAACGCTCCGGCCAGGTGCATACCGAACATCAGAATTGCGACCACAATCGTACCGATGATGATCCCCCGATGTACGGCTTTGCTGTCTTTATAAGAGATACAGCGCACCGCAGTATGCGGCAGGCCAATCACGCCAAAACACACCAGTACCCAGAACGACGTCATAAAGGCAGGCGACAGAATATCGTCAGCGCCTTGTGGCGTAACCAGTTGCGGATCGATGGTTTGCAAGGTCTGTACTGCGTTACTTAAGCCGCCAGCGGCATGTACTACGCCAATAAGCAGCACAACGGTGCCAATCAGCATCACAAGCCCTTGCATGGTGTCGTTCAGCACGCTGGCGCGAAAGCCACCAAAGGCGGTATATAACGCAATGCTGATACCAAAAATCAGCAGCCCGGTTTCATAAGGAATACCCGCCGCGGTTTCCAGCAGGCGCGCACCGCCGATAAACTGCACGGTCATCGCACCAACGAACGCAACCAGCAAACTCAAACTCGCCAGCCACACCAGAAGACGACTCTGGTAGCGGGCAAACAGCATATCGTTCAGCGTCACTGCATTGTAGCGGCGCGCAAGAATCGCAAACTTCTTGCCGAGAATACCGAGTGAAAGCCAGACTGCAGGAAGCTGAATCATCGCCAGCAATACCCAGCCCAGCCCGTATTTATAAGCAGCTCCTGGCCCGCCGATAAACGAACTGGCACTGATATAGGTCGCGGTGAGCGTCATCGCCAGCACAATACCGCCCATAGAGCGGCTGCCGAGGAAATACTCATTAAGGAAGGTGCCGGTGCTCCGTTTACGCATCGCATAAACCGAGATACCGAACACCACCACCAGATAGGCGACCAGCGGTAGAATTACTTCAAGCTGCATCGTCATCCTCCAGTGGGATATCGCGATAGATAAATTTCACCATCGCCCAGCACAGTCCAATAAACAGCAGCGGCGTCAGGATGCAGGCCATCTCAAACCAGCGCGGAAAGCCGGTAAAACCGGGGGCAACGCCAGATAAGTAAGCGGCTACTAACCAAACTGCCAGATACAAAAGGGTCAGCCCCAGCGCCCAGCGCGCCTCTTTATGGGCCTGAACAAAACGAGTGTCCATTTTTTGTCCCTGATGGGTGAAGAAAGCGGGGATTGTACCTTATGGGGGTTGTCGATCCCCAGTAATAAAAAAGGCCGGAAAATCCGGCCTTTTGACGCTTTAGCAGTCTTATTTTTCCTGAAGACCGAGTTTTTTCTCCAGATAGTGGATGTTAGTGCCACCATGCTGGAAGTTCTCGTCATTCATGATGCGGATCTGCAGATCAACGTTGGTTTTGATACCGTCGATGATCAGCTCCTGCAGCGCATTCTTCATGCGGGCAATCGCCACGTCACGGTTTTCACCGTAGCAAATCAGCTTACCGATCATTGAGTCATAGTACGGCGGTACGGTGTAGCCCGCGTAGATATGAGACTCCCAACGTACGCCAAAACCGCCAGGTGCGTGGAAACGGGTGATTTTGCCCGGACTTGGCAGGAAGGTGTTCGGATCTTCGGCGTTGATACGACATTCCACCGCATGGCCGCGAACGTGAACTTCTTCTTGCTTGATCGACAGCGGTTGACCGGCAGCGATACGCAGCTGTTCTTTGATCAGGTCAACGCCGGTGATCATTTCTGTAACCGGGTGTTCTACCTGAATACGGGTGTTCATTTCGATGAAATAGAACTCGCCGTTTTCGAACAGGAACTCGAAAGTACCTGCACCGCGATAGCCGATATCAACACACGCTTTAGCGCAACGTTCGCCGATGTAGCGACGCAGTTCCGGGGTAATGCCCGGTGCTGGCGCTTCTTCGACCACTTTCTGGTGGCGGCGTTGCATGGAGCAGTCACGTTCCGCCAGATAGATAGCGTTGCCCTGACCGTCAGCCAGTACCTGAATCTCGACGTGGCGAGGATTTTCCAGGTATTTCTCCATGTAAACCATATCGTTGCTGAAAGCAGCTTTCGCTTCCGCACGGGTCATGGAGATGGATTGTGCCAGTTCAGCGTCGCCGCGCACTACGCGCATACCGCGACCGCCGCCGCCGCCGGAGGCTTTGATAATCACCGGATAACCAATGCGTTTAGCAATGGCACGGTTTTTATCCATATCGTCGCCCAGCGGGCCGTCAGAACCCGGTACGCAAGGGACGCCCGCTTTTTTCATCGCCGCGATTGCGGATACTTTGTCGCCCATCAGGCGAATGGTTTCTGCTTTCGGGCCAATGAAGATAAAGCCGGAGCGTTCAACCTGCTCGGCAAAGTTGGCGTTCTCGGAGAGGAAGCCGTAACCCGGATGGATTGCTACTGCGCCGGTGATTTCAGCGGCGCTGATGATTGCCGGGATGTTCAGATAACTTTTTACTGACGGAGCAGGGCCAATACAGACCGTTTCATCTGCCAGTAATACGTGTTTTAGATCGCGATCCGCGCTGGAGTGCACAGCGACAGTCTTGATGCCCAGTTCTTTACAGGCACGAAGAATACGCAATGCAATCTCGCCGCGGTTGGCAATAACAATTTTATCCAGCATGTTCGCCTCGTTACTCGATGACGACCAGCGGCTCGTCAAATTCTACCGGTTGTCCACTTTCGACCAGAATTGCTTTCACGGTACCGGATTTGTCCGCTTCGATCTGGTTCATCATTTTCATGGCTTCAACGATGCACAGGGTATCGCCCACGTTGACTTTCTGACCCACTTCGATGAACGCTTTTGCGTCCGGGCTTGGGGTGCGGTAGAAAGTACCAACCATCGGGGAACGTACGATGTGACCACTGATTTCCGCTGCTGCTGGCGCTTCCATGGAAGGAACGGTCGCCGGAGCGGCTGCGTTAGATTGAGCTGGCTGCTGCATCATTGGTGCAGCGTAAGCTTGTTGCATCACAGGGAAACTTGCGGCAGGAGCTGCACGGCTAATGCGTACTGACTCTTCGCCTTCAGAAATTTCCAGTTCGGAGATGCCTGATTCTTCAACCAGCTCGATCAGTTTTTTAATCTTACGAATATCCATGAGTGGGTTCCGTACTCTTTGTTTAGTGTGATTGTGACAGGCGTTTCACCGCCGTCTGTAAAGCGTATGCCCCGACAGCTGTATGCATAGCGATAAATTCCAGCAGGCCGGGACGCCGGTCTATTTTGCCCCAGAGTGTCAATGTTAGACTTGACGGACATTGTGCAGCGATCTGCTGCTATCCTCCGGCAAAAAACAAAATATACCTTCGTTGCGCCAATGTCACCTTTTCCGCAGCGCAAAAACTGCGTCAGGGAGGACGAGGTCGCACATTATAACGATTTCGTAGCAATTGGCAGCTAAATACTGGTCTTATCAGGGAAGATAATCAACAGCTAACATGTAAATAACCTTCAACACCGTGTAATTTGCAACAAGCCGCACAATTCACGAAATTAGCGCCATCATCGACGGAACTTCTTATAACGTAAGGTGAAAAGCTGAAAAGCCAGCCCTGCGAAGATGAGGGGCTGCAATGAGATAATCTTCACAGACCACAAATAATGTAGGGATGCCAGGATCGCGACAAGATAGACGACATTACGCAGCGGTTGCTGGGGATTACCCAATTTTCACTGCATCGTCTGGATAGATGTGAATGCTAAAGCACGCAAAATTAACCGATTGACAATGCTCAGCATTAAATAGGTTCGAGTGATTAATTTGTAGTCAAACAAAATCAGATTATTCACCCCATGGTACCAGAAATAAGTAAGGGGCTAAGCGTAGCGTCGCCCAGGCAAAGCACCATAAACCTAACAGGCGACGGAGGCGTATCAATAATAGCTGTTTAGTGGAGTATCAATGCGCATCAATTTGTGGTCAGTCGAAATCATGACTTTCCAGTTTGGATGATGTTGTATAACTTCCTGACCAAGGTGTTCGACGAAAGCTGTCCGGCTAACCGCTTTTCCCGTTAACCGATTGAATAATGATTTCAAAATGAGTTCCCTCTCTTATTATTCCCTGCTAAATGGTTAGTTAACCTTCACCAGCGTGCGACCCTGGATCTGGTTATTAATGATGGCCTCGGCAAAGTTCGGTGCCTCTGACAGAGATATCTCTTTTGCCGCCTGGGTATAGAATGATTCCGGTAAATCGGCGACCAGTCGCTGCCAGGCTTGTGCGCGGCGTTCTGGTGGCGTCATTACTGAATCCACCCCTTGCAAACGGACATTACGCAGAATAAATGGCATGACCGTGGTTGGCAGAGTAAAACCACCCGCCAGACCACAGGCCGCCACGCAGCCGCCGTAATTCATTTGCGCCAGCACTTTTGCCAGCACTTTGTCGCCAACGGTGTCAATTGCCCCAGCCCAGACTTGTTTTTCCAGAGGACGGGATTCGGCAAACTCATCACGAGGGAGAACACGGCTAGCACCTAAACTTTTCAGATATTCATGGGTACTTTCGCGACCGGAAACGGCAACGACCTGATAACCCAACTTATGCAGCAGCGCCACGGCGGTACTGCCGACGCCACCACTGGCACCCGTCACGACAATCTCCCCGTCCTGCGGGCGAACACCGGCATCTTCCAGCGCCATCACACACAGCATGGCGGTAAAACCGGCAGTACCGATAATCATTGCTTTACGCGCGTCCAGCCCTTGCGGCATGGCAACCAGCCAGTCACCTTTCACTCGCGCCTGCTCCGCCAGCCCACCCCAGTGGTTTTCACCAACGCCCCAGCCAGTGAGTAACACCTCCTGACCGGCATGAAAACGCGGATCTTCGCTGGTGCGTACAGTTCCGGCAAAATCGATCCCAGGAATCATCGGAAAATTACGGATGATTTTTCCCTTACCGGTAATCGCCAGCGCATCTTTATAGTTCAGGCTCGACCAGTGAACATCGACCGTGACATCGCCCTCCGGCAGGCGACTTTCGTCCAGAGTCTGTACTGATGCGAGAGTTTTGCCGTCCTGCTGTTCTAAAAGTAACGCCTGCATAAGTGGTCCTCATGTGCATGATGGATTGGAAAATAATTTCTGAAGACTATACTCGCTAATGGAAAAGCAAAGCCGATGAAGCGCAATAAATTGCGAGATAAATCTGATTTGCTAGTATGCCCGCTTCCTCACTATCGGAGTTAACACAAGGATGAGATTAACGACGAAATTTTCGGCCTTTGTTACGCTGCTCACCGGGTTAACAATTTTTGTGACTTTGCTGGGCTGTTCGCTAAGTTTCTACAACGCCATTCAGTATAAGTTTAGTCATCGCGTTCAGGCGGTGGCGACGGCGATTGATACCCACCTTGTGTCGAATGACTTCAGCGTATTAAGGCCACAAATTACCGAATTAATGATGTCGGCAGATATCGTTCGTGTAGACCTGCTCCATGGTGATAAACAGGTTTATACCCTGGCCAGAAATGGTAGTTATCGTCCAGTTGGCTCCAGCGATCTGTTTCGCGAACTGAGCGTTCCGTTGATAAAGCATCCGGGGATGTCGTTGCGTCTGGTTTATCAGGATCCGATGGGCAACTATTTCCATTCGTTGATGACCACCGCGCCGCTCACGGGGGCGATTGGCTTTATCATTGTTATGCTCTTCCTGGCGGTACGCTGGTTACAACGGCAACTTGCCGGGCAAGAATTGCTGGAAACCCGGGCTACTCGTATCTTAAACGGTGAGCGTGGCTCTAATGTGTTGGGAACCATCTATGAATGGCCGCCCAGAACCAGCAGTGCGCTGGATACGCTGCTTCGTGAAATTCAGAACGCACGCGAACAACACAGCCGTCTTGATACGCTGATCCGCTCTTATGCCGCCCAGGACGTGAAAACCGGCCTCAATAACCGACTCTTTTTCGATAATCAGTTAGCAACGTTACTGGAAGATCAGGAGAAAGTAGGTACCCACGGGATCGTGATGATGATTCGTCTGCCGGATTTCAATATGTTGAGCGATACCTGGGGGCACAGCCAGGTTGAAGAACAGTTCTTCACTCTGACGAATCTGCTGTCGACATTTATGATGCGCTACCCTGGCGCACTGCTGGCGCGTTACCACCGCAGTGATTTTGCTGCGCTGTTACCGCACCGGACGTTAAAAGAGGCAGAGAGCATCGCCGGTCAGTTAATCAAAGCCGTTGATACCTTGCCGAACAATAAAATGCTCGATCGCGACGATATGATCCACATTGGTATCTGCGCCTGGCGTAGTGGTCAGGATACCGAGCAGGTAATGGAACATGCAGAGTCTGCCACGCGTAATGCGGGATTGCAGGGCGGCAATAGCTGGGCTATTTACGATGACTCGTTGCCTGAAAAAGGACGCGGTAATGTTCGCTGGCGTACGCTTATCGAGCAAATGCTCAGTCGCGGCGGCCCGCGCCTTTATCAAAAACCGGCGGTTACTCGCGAAGGTCAGGTTCATCATCGCGAACTCATGTGCCGCATCTTCGATGGTAATGAAGAGGTTAGCTCGGCGGAGTATATGCCGATGGTCTTGCAGTTTGGCTTATCGGAAGAGTATGACCGTCTGCAAATCAGCCGTCTTATTCCACTATTGCGTTACTGGCCAGAGGAAAATCTGGCGATTCAGGTTACCGTTGAGTCGCTGATTCGCCCGCGTTTTCAGCGTTGGCTGCGCGATACGTTAATGCAATGTGAAAAATCACAACGAAAACGCATAATTATTGAACTTGCAGAGGCCGATGTAGGTCAACATATCAGTCGTTTACAACCTGTTATTCGTTTAGTGAATGCTTTAGGGGTACGGGTAGCCGTCAACCAGGCTGGTTTGACGCTGGTAAGTACCAGTTGGATCAAAGAACTTAATGTTGAGTTACTCAAGCTCCATCCGGGGCTGGTCAGAAACATTGAGAAGCGAACGGAGAACCAGCTGCTGGTTCAAAGCCTGGTGGAAGCCTGCTCCGGGACCAGCACCCAGGTTTACGCCACCGGCGTGCGTTCGCGAAGCGAGTGGCAGACCCTGATTCAGCGCGGTGTTACAGGCGGGCAAGGGGATTTTTTCGCGTCCTCACAGCCACTTGATACTAACGTGAAAAAATATTCACAAAGATACTCGGTTTAACCTGCCGTTTAATCCGTTTTCACGTAGAATAACGCGCGCTGCGTCTCATGGGAGTGTGCTTGTCTGCTCGCCAGATTGTTGCAGCACATATGCAGATGAATGACCTTACGCGGTTGCAAACAGGCGAGGAATGCTGCTGATGCATTAAGCCTTTCTGGACTCAGGCAGAGATTTGTAACAAAGGAAACGAACTGCACTAATTTTCACCGTAGCAGATGATTTTTGCGCCTTGTCGCTGCTGCGTGTGGTTGGTAAAGTAAGCGGATTTTCTTTTCCGCCCCAGCTTTCAGGATTATCCCTTAGTATGTTGAAAAAATTTCGTGGCATGTTTTCCAATGACTTGTCCATTGACCTGGGTACTGCGAATACCCTCATTTATGTAAAAGGACAAGGCATCGTATTGAATGAGCCTTCCGTGGTGGCCATTCGTCAGGATCGTGCCGGTTCACCGAAAAGCGTAGCTGCAGTAGGTCATGACGCGAAGCAGATGCTGGGCCGTACGCCGGGCAATATTGCTGCCATTCGCCCAATGAAAGACGGCGTTATCGCCGACTTCTTCGTGACTGAAAAAATGCTCCAGCACTTCATCAAACAAGTGCACAGCAACAGCTTTATGCGTCCAAGCCCGCGCGTTCTGGTTTGTGTGCCGGTTGGCGCGACCCAGGTTGAACGCCGCGCAATTCGTGAATCCGCGCAGGGCGCTGGTGCCCGTGAAGTCTTCCTGATTGAAGAACCGATGGCTGCCGCAATTGGTGCTGGCCTGCCGGTTTCTGAAGCGACCGGTTCTATGGTGGTTGATATCGGTGGTGGTACCACTGAAGTTGCTGTTATCTCCTTGAACGGTGTGGTTTACTCCTCTTCTGTGCGCATTGGTGGTGACCGTTTCGACGAAGCTATCATCAACTATGTGCGTCGTAATTACGGTTCTCTGATCGGTGAAGCCACCGCAGAACGTATCAAGCACGAAATCGGTTCGGCTTATCCGGGCGATGAAGTCCGTGAAATCGAAGTTCGTGGCCGTAACCTGGCAGAAGGTGTTCCACGCGGTTTTACCCTGAACTCCAATGAAATCCTCGAAGCACTGCAGGAACCGCTGACCGGTATTGTGAGCGCGGTAATGGTTGCACTGGAACAGTGCCCGCCGGAACTGGCTTCCGACATCTCCGAGCGCGGCATGGTGCTCACCGGTGGTGGCGCACTGCTGCGTAACCTTGACCGTTTGTTAATGGAAGAAACCGGCATTCCAGTCGTTGTTGCTGAAGACCCGCTGACCTGTGTGGCGCGCGGTGGCGGCAAAGCGCTGGAAATGATCGACATGCACGGCGGCGACCTGTTCAGCGAAGAGTAATCGGATGCAGGCAGGGGAAGTGTCTGTTTACCCTGCCTGGTCTGATACGAGAATACGCATAACTTATGAAGCCAATTTTTAGCCGTGGCCCGTCGCTACAGATTCGCCTTATTCTGGCGGTGCTGGTGGCGCTCGGCATTATTATTGCCGACAGCCGCCTGGGGACGTTCAGTCAAATCCGTACTTATATGGATACCGCCGTCAGTCCTTTCTACTTTGTTTCCAATGCTCCTCGTGAATTGCTGGATGGCGTATCGCAGACGCTGGCCTCGCGTGACCAATTAGAACTTGAAAACCGGGCGTTACGTCAGGAACTGTTGCTGAAAAACAGTGAACTGCTGATGCTTGGACAATACAAACAGGAGAACGCGCGTCTGCGCGAGCTGCTGGGTTCCCCGCTGCGTCAGGATGAGCAGAAAATGGTGACTCAGGTTATCTCCACGGTTAACGATCCTTATAGCGATCAAGTTGTTATCGATAAAGGTAGCGTTAATGGCGTTTATGAAGGCCAGCCGGTCATCAGCGACAAAGGTGTTGTTGGTCAGGTGGTGGCCGTCGCTAAACTGACCAGTCGCGTGCTGCTGATTTGTGATGCGACCCACGCGCTGCCAATCCAGGTGCTGCGCAACGATATCCGCGTAATTGCAGCCGGTAACGGTTGTACGGATGATTTGCAGCTTGAGCATCTGCCGGCGAATACGGATATTCGTGTTGGTGATGTGCTGGTGACTTCCGGTCTGGGCGGTCGTTTCCCGGAAGGCTATCCGGTCGCGGTTGTCTCTTCCGTAAAACTCGATACCCAGCGCGCTTATACTGTGATTCAGGCGCGTCCGACTGCAGGGCTGCAACGTTTGCGTTATCTGCTGCTGCTGTGGGGGGCAGATCGTAACGGCGCTAACCCGATGACGCCGGAAGAGGTGCATCGTGTTGCTAATGAACGTCTGATGCAGATGATGCCGCAGGTATTGCCTTCGCCAGACGCGATGGGGCCAAAGTTACCTGAACCGGCAACGGGGATCGCTCAGCCGACTCCGCAGCAACCGGCGACAGGAAATGCAGCTACTGCGCCTGCTGCGCCGACACAGCCTGCTGCTAATCGCTCTCCACAAAGGGCTACGCCGCCGCAAAGTGGTGCTCAACCGCCTGCGCGTGCGCCGGGAGGGCAATAGTGGCGAGCTATCGTAGCCAGGGACGCTGGGTAATCTGGCTCTCTTTCCTCATTGCGCTGTTGCTGCAAATCATGCCCTGGCCGGATAACCTGATTGTTTTCCGGCCAAACTGGGTGTTACTCATCTTGTTGTATTGGATCCTGGCCTTGCCTCATCGCGTAAATGTGGGCACAGGTTTTGTGATGGGTGCCATACTGGATCTGATCAGCGGCTCGACGCTTGGCGTACGCGTATTGGCGATGAGCATCATTGCTTACCTGGTGGCGCTGAAATACCAGCTTTTCCGCAACCTCGCATTATGGCAGCAGGCGCTGGTCGTCATGTTGCTTTCGCTGGTGGTGGATATTATTGTTTTCTGGGCAGAGTTTTTAGTGATTAACGTCTCTTTCAGACCGGAAGTGTTCTGGAGTAGTGTAGTCAATGGGGTGCTCTGGCCGTGGATTTTCTTGCTGATGCGCAAAGTCCGTCAGCAGTTTGCAGTGCAATAAAGGTTTCTATGACTTCTCTGTATTTAGCTTCCGGTTCTCCGCGTCGTCAGGAGTTACTTGCGCAACTTGGCGTGACCTTTGAACGTATTGTTACGGGCATTGAGGAGCAGCGTCAGCCGCAGGAGAGCGCGCAGCAGTATGTTGTGCGTCTGGCGCGCGAGAAAGCACGGGCAGGTGTCGCGCAAACGGCGAAGGATCTCCCGGTGCTGGGTGCGGATACTATCGTTATCCTGAACGGAGAAGTGCTGGAGAAACCGCGCGACGCAGAGCATGCGGCGCAGATGTTGCGCAAATTATCGGGTCAGACCCATCAGGTGATGACAGCAGTGGCGTTGGCCGACAGCCAGCACATTCTCGATTGCCTGGTGGTCACCGATGTGACTTTCAGAACGTTAACAGACGAAGACATCGCGGGCTATGTCGCCAGCGATGAACCGTTAGATAAAGCAGGTGCATACGGTATTCAGGGGCTGGGTGGCTGTTTTGTCAGGAAGATAAATGGCAGCTATCACGCCGTAGTCGGCTTACCGCTGGTTGAAACGTATGAATTATTAAGTAATTTTAACGCACTGCGTGAGAAAAGGGATAAACATGACGGCTGAATTGTTAGTAAACGTAACGCCTTCGGAAACGCGAGTGGCGTATATTGATGGCGGTATTCTGCAGGAAATTCATATTGAACGTGAGGCGCGACGCGGAATAGTAGGCAATATCTACAAGGGTCGTGTAAGTCGTGTACTTCCGGGTATGCAGGCGGCTTTTGTAGATATTGGGCTGGATAAAGCCGCGTTTCTTCATGCATCCGACATCATGCCGCACACCGAATGTGTGGCGGGTGAAGAACAAAAGCAATTCACGGTGCGCGACATCTCGGAACTGGTTCGTCAGGGGCAAGATCTGATGGTGCAGGTGGTGAAAGATCCGCTTGGCACTAAAGGTGCGCGCCTGACCACCGATATCACGCTCCCTTCTCGCTATCTGGTGTTTATGCCAGGGGCTTCTCACGTTGGGGTTTCCCAACGTATTGAAAGCGAATCAGAACGTGAACGCCTGAAAAAAGTGGTCGCAGAGTATTGCGACGAGCAGGGCGGGTTTATCATCCGTACCGCAGCGGAAGGGGTTGGCGAGGCTGAACTGGCCTCCGATGCCGCTTATCTGAAACGCGTCTGGACCAAAGTTATGGAGCGTAAAAAACGCCCGCAGACCCGTTATCAGCTGTACGGCGAACTGGCGCTGGCGCAGCGTGTTCTGCGTGATTTCGCCGATGCCGAACTGGACCGCATTCGCGTTGACTCACGCCTGACTTACGAAGCGTTACTTGAGTTCACCTCGGAGTACATTCCCGAGATGACAAGCAAGCTGGAGCATTACACAGGACGCCAGCCGATTTTCGATCTCTTTGATGTCGAAAACGAAATCCAGCGAGCGCTGGAACGCAAAGTAGAACTGAAATCCGGTGGTTATCTCATTATCGACCAGACCGAAGCGATGACCACCGTGGACATCAATACCGGAGCGTTTGTCGGTCATCGCAATCTGGACGACACCATTTTCAATACCAATATTGAAGCGACGCAGGCTATCGCTCGCCAGTTACGGTTGCGTAATCTGGGCGGGATTATCATTATTGATTTCATCGATATGAATAATGAAGATCACCGCCGCCGAGTGCTGCACTCGCTGGAGCAGGCGTTGAGCAAAGACCGGGTGAAAACCAGCGTTAATGGTTTTTCGGCGCTGGGGCTGGTGGAGATGACGCGTAAACGCACCCGCGAAAGCATTGAGCACGTACTGTGTAACGAATGCCCAACCTGCCACGGTCGCGGAACGGTGAAAACCGTGGAAACGGTATGCTATGAAATCATGCGCGAGATTGTTCGTGTCCACCATGCTTACGACTCCGACCGTTTCCTGGTCTATGCTTCTCCGGCAGTAGCTGAAGCCTTGAAAGGCGAAGAGTCACACTCGCTGGCGGAAGTGGAAATTTTCGTTGGCAAACAGGTTAAAGTACAAATTGAACCGCTCTATAACCAGGAGCAGTTTGACGTCGTAATGATGTAAACAGATGCTGGGCCGCCATCCGGCAAAGGGTTTTTAAGTCACATTTTTAGCAGACAAGGAGTGACGGGTGAGGCGATTGCCGGGGATTTTACTGCTTACTGGAGCCGCGCTCGTTGTGATCGCTGCCCTGCTGGTTAGCGGCCTGCGTATTGCTTTACCGCATCTTGACGCCTGGCGTCCGGAAATCCTCAACAAAATAGAATCCGCGACTGGCATGCCGGTAGAAGCCAGTCAGCTCTCAGCCAGCTGGCAGAATTTTGGCCCGACGCTTGAAGCACACGACATCCGTGCAGAACTAAAAGATGGCGGCGAATTTTCGGTTAAACGCGTTACTCTGGCGCTGGATGTCTGGCAGAGCCTGTTACATATGCGCTGGCAGTTTCGCGACCTCACTTTCTGGCAGCTGCGCTTTCGCACCAACACTCCTATCACCAGCGGTGGTAGTGATGACAGTCTGGAAGCCAGTCACATCAGCGATCTGTTTCTTCGTCAATTTGACCATTTCGATCTTCGCGACAGTGAAGTCAGTTTCCTGACGCCATCCGGTCAGCGCGCCGAGCTGGCGATCCCACAACTCACCTGGCTGAACGATCCACGTCGACACCGTGCGGAAGGCCTGGTAAGCCTCTCCAGCCTTACCGGACAGCACGGCGTGATGCAGGTGCGCATGGATTTGCGCGATGATGAGGGGTTGTTAAGCAATGGTCGCGTCTGGCTCCAGGCGGATGACATCGACCTGAAGCCGTGGCTCGGTAAATGGATGCAGGACAATATTGCGCTGGAAACGGCACAGTTCTCCCTTGAAGGCTGGATGACGATCGACAAAGGCGATGTAACCGGCGGTGACGTCTGGCTGAAACAGGGCGGTGCCAGCTGGTTGGGCGAGAAGCAAACGCATACGCTGTCGGTGGATAATCTGACCGCGCATATTACGCGTGAAAATCCGGGCTGGCAGTTCTCTATTCCCGATACACGGATCACGATGGACGGCAAACCCTGGCCGAGCGGAGCATTGACGCTGGCCTGGATACCGGAACAGGACGTTGGCGGCAAAGACAATAAACGCAGTGACGAACTCCGGATTCGCGCCAGTAATCTGGAGCTGGCAGGCCTGGAGGGCATACGCCCGCTGGCCGCGAAACTTTCACCTGCACTGGGTGATGTTTGGCGCTCCACACAACCGAGCGGCAAGATTAACACTCTGGCGCTGGATATCCCGCTTCAGGCGGCAGACAAGACCCGTTTTCAGGCATCGTGGAGCGATCTGGCCTGGAAGCAATGGAAATTATTACCGGGTGCGGAACACTTCTCCGGGACGCTTTCCGGCAGCGTTGAAAATGGTTTGCTTACCGCGTCGATGAAGCAGGCAAAGATGCCTTACGAAACGGTATTCCGTGCGCCACTAGAAATCGCCGACGGCCAGGCAACTATAAGCTGGCTGAACAATAACAAAGGTTTCCAGCTGGATGGGCGTAATATTGACGTTAAAGCCAAAGCCGTCCATGCGCGCGGCGGTTTTCGTTACCTGCAACCTGCTAACGATGAACCCTGGCTGGGTATTCTGGCTGGCATCAGTACCGATGATGGTTCACAAGCCTGGCGCTATTTCCCGGAAAACTTGATGGGTAAAGACCTGGTTGATTACTTAAGTGGCGCGATTCAGGGCGGTGAAGCGGATAACGCGACGCTGGTTTATGGTGGCAATCCGCAACTCTTCCCCTATAAACACAACGAAGGTCAGTTTGAAGTGCTGGTGCCGCTGCGCAACGCGAAGTTTGCCTTCCAGCCGGACTGGCCTGCATTAACTAACCTTGATATTGAACTGGACTTTATTAACGACGGTTTATGGATGAAAACCGATGGCGTTAATCTGGGCGGCGTGCGCGCGAGTAATCTTACCGCAGTGATCCCTGACTACTCAAAAGAAAAACTGCTGATTGACGCTGACATTAAAGGTCCGGGTAAAGCCGTTGGCCCTTACTTTGATGAGACACCGCTGAAAGATTCTCTGGGTGCGACCCTGCAAGAACTCCAGCTCGACGGCGATGTGAATGCTCGCTTACATCTTGATATCCCGCTGAACGGCGAACTGGTAACCGCGAAAGGTGAAGTGACGCTGCGTAATAACAGTCTGTTTATCAAACCACTCGACAGCACCCTGAAAAATTTGAGCGGTAAATTCAGCTTTATCAATAGCGATCTGCAAAGTGAACCACTGACAGCAAGCTGGTTTAATCAGCCGTTGAACGTGGATTTTTCCACCAAAGAAGGGGCAAAAGCCTACCAGGTAGCGGTAAACCTCAACGGTAACTGGCAACCGGCGAAAACCGGCGTTCTGCCTGAAGCGGTGAACGAAGCATTGAGTGGCAGCGTGGCGTGGGATGGTAAAGTGGGCATTGATCTGCCTTATCATGCTGGTGCGACCTATAACATAGAGCTGAACGGCGATCTAAAGAATGTGAGCAGTCACTTACCTTCACCGTTAGCCAAACCTGCGGGTGAACCACTAGCGGTAAACGTTAAGGTTGATGGCAATCTCAACAGCTTTGAATTAACCGGACAGGCTGGTGCGGATAATCATTTCAATAGCCGCTGGTTGCTCGGTCAAAAGCTGACGCTCGATCGTGCTATTTGGGCGGCAGACAGTAAAACGCTCCCGCCGTTGCCGGAACAAAGTGGCGTTGAACTCAATATGCCGCCGATGAATGGTGCCGAGTGGCTGGCCCTGTTCCAGAAAGGCGCTGCGGAGAGTGTCGGTGGTGCAGCGAGTTTCCCACAACACATAACGTTACGTACGCCTATGTTGTCACTGGGAAATCAGCAATGGAATAACCTGAGTATTGTTTCGCAACCGACGGCAAATGGCACCCTGGTTGAAGCGCAAGGGCGTGAAATCAACGCCACGCTAGCGATGCGTAATAACGCGCCGTGGCTGGCGAATATCAAATATCTTTATTACAACCCGAGCGTGGCGAAAACTCGTGGTGATTCAACGCCGTCATCACCTTTCCCGACAACGGAGCGCATTAACTTCCGTGGCTGGCCGGACGCCCAAATACGATGCACAGAGTGCTGGTTCTGGGGGCAAAAATTCGGTCGCATTGACAGTGATATCACCATTTCTGGCGATACGTTAACGCTGACCAATGGACTGATTGATACTGGTTTCTCGCGGCTTACTGCCGATGGTGAATGGGTTAATAATCCGGGGAATGAACGTACCTCGCTGAAAGGAAAACTGCGCGGGCAGAAAATTGATGCCGCCGCAGAATTTTTTGGTGTCACGACGCCCATACGCCAGTCGTCATTTAATGTGGATTACGATTTACACTGGCGCAAAGCACCCTGGCAGCCAGATGAAGCGACGTTGAATGGCATCATTCATACTCAACTGGGTAAAGGCGAAATTACCGAAATCAATACCGGACATGCCGGGCAATTGCTGCGCTTATTGAGCGTAGATGCCCTGATGCGTAAGCTGCGTTTTGATTTCAGAGACACTTTTGGCGAAGGGTTCTATTTTGACTCCATTCGCAGCACCGCGTGGATTAAAGACGGCGTTATGCACACCGACGACACGCTGGTGGATGGCCTGGAGGCGGATATCGCCATGAAAGGGTCGGTAAATCTGGTACGTCGCGACCTGAATATGGAAGCGGTTGTCGCACCAGAGATTTCTGCGACGGTGGGCGTGGCTGCGGCTTTTGCGGTTAACCCCATTGTTGGCGCGGCAGTGTTTGCCGCCAGTAAAGTGCTGGGGCCGCTGTGGAGCAAAGTCTCCATTTTGCGCTATCACATTTCGGGTCCGCTGGACGATCCGCAAATCAACGAAGTGTTGCGCCAACCGCGTAAAGAAAAAGCGCAATGATTTGACGAGGGCGCGTAATTGCCCCAATCTCATAGGATAATCGTTGCCAAAGGCCAACGAGCCAGAACATAACCGTAGGTCGGATAGGGCGTTCACGCCGCATCCGGCAGCCGTTGCCTGATGCGACGCTGTGCGTCTTATCAGGCCTACAAACGGAACATAACCGTAGGTCGGATAAGGCGTTTACGCCGCATCCGGCAGCCGTTGCCTGATGCGACGCTGTGCGTCTTATCAGGCCTACAAACGGAACATAACCGTAGGTCGGATAAGGCGTTTACGCCGCATCCGACAGCCGTTGCCTGATGCGACGCTGTGCGTCTTATCAGGCCTACAAACCGGAACATAACCGTAGGCTGGATAGGGCGTTCACGCCGCATCCGGCAGCCGTAAAAAATCCTCTACTGCAGTAACTAACGAGTAGCAAAAACGATGAGTCTTAACCTGGTAAGTGAACAATTGCTAGCGGCGAACGGCCTGAAACATCAGGACTTGTTCGCGATCCTCGGTCAACTGGCCGAACGTCGCCTTGATTATGGCGATCTCTATTTTCAGTCGAGCTATCACGAATCCTGGGTTTTAGAAGACCGCATTATTAAAGATGGTTCTTACAACATCGATCAGGGCGTTGGTGTGCGTGCAATCAGCGGTGAAAAAACCGGATTTGCTTACGCTGACCAAATCAGCCTGCTGGCGCTGGAACAGAGTGCGCAAGCGGCGCGCACCATCGTCCGTGATAGTGGTGATGGTAAAGTACAGACGCTGGGCGCGGTAGAGCATAGCCCGTTGTATACCTCGGTAGATCCGCTGCAAAGCATGAGCCGTGAAGAGAAGCTGGATATCCTGCGTCGCGTCGATAAGGTTGCCCGCGAAGCGGACAAGCGCGTACAGGAAGTGACTGCCAGCCTCAGTGGTGTCTATGAATTAATTTTGGTTGCGGCCACCGACGGCACGCTAGCGGCGGATGTCCGTCCGCTGGTGCGTCTTTCCGTGAGCGTTCTCGTCGAAGAAGATGGCAAACGCGAACGCGGTGCCAGTGGCGGCGGCGGTCGTTTTGGTTATGAATTCTTCCTTGCCGATCTCGACGGCGAAGTCCGTGCGGATGCATGGGCAAAAGAAGCAGTGCGTATGGCGCTGGTCAATCTTTCTGCCGTTGCTGCACCAGCGGGCACCATGCCGGTAGTACTTGGCGCAGGTTGGCCGGGCGTGCTGTTGCATGAAGCGGTTGGTCACGGTCTGGAAGGCGACTTCAACCGCCGTGGCACTTCAGTATTTAGTGGACAGGTCGGGGAGCTGGTGGCTTCAGAACTGTGTACCGTGGTTGATGATGGCACGATGGTCGATCGCCGAGGTTCGGTGGCGATTGATGACGAAGGTACGCCAGGCCAGTACAACGTGCTGATTGAGAACGGCATTCTGAAAGGCTACATGCAGGATAAACTCAACGCGCGTTTGATGGGGATGACGCCGACTGGCAACGGTCGCCGTGAATCCTACGCCCATCTGCCCATGCCGCGTATGACCAACACCTATATGCTGCCGGGTAAATCGACCCCGCAGGAAATTATTGAATCCGTTGAGTACGGTATCTATGCACCGAACTTTGGTGGCGGTCAGGTGGATATCACCTCCGGCAAATTCGTTTTCTCCACTTCAGAAGCATATCTGATTGAAAACGGTAAAGTAACGAAGCCGGTGAAAGGCGCAACGTTGATTGGTTCCGGTATCGAAACCATGCAGCAGATTTCGATGGTTGGCAACGACCTGAAACTGGATAACGGCGTGGGTGTCTGCGGTAAAGAAGGGCAAAGTTTGCCGGTTGGCGTGGGCCAGCCAACGTTGAAAGTCGATAACCTGACTGTTGGCGGTACTGCGTAATAATTTCACTATTTTCAGAAGGATAATTAATCTTTCTACGTGCACGAACGGTCCCCTCGCCCCTTTGGGGAGAGGGTTAGGGTGAGGGGAACCCGTTGGCACAGGTTTGTACAACGTAACAGTACAATATGAATTACTTCTCTTTCCCGCGCCCGTGCATCTCCTGAAACAATTTACCGACCTCAACAAAATAATCCGTCAGCGAGTTGATCACGACCTGTACCTTCAGCGGCAGCTTATCTTTTTCGGTATATAACGCATAAACCGGGCGTGGATCTGACTGGTAACGCGGCAGCAGGATCTCCAGCTCCCCACGATTGATCTCGTTGATCACCCACATCAGCGGCACGTAGGCGATCCCGGCACCCGCCGTCAGCCAGCGCACCAGCGTCATCGGATCATTAGTCACAAATCTTCCTTGTGGGATCAGGCGAGTCGAGATCCCTTCCGGTGCGATCAGTTCAAATTCATTGTCGGGCCGCACGCTGTATTCAAGCCATGAATGACTACTCAAATCGGCGGGTTTTTCCGGTATGCCGTATTGTGTGAGATAGCTTTTCGCGGCGCACACCACCATTGGCATCGCGCCCAGACGGCGGGAAAACACACAGGTAGATGTGCAGATCGTATGGCGGTATTTCTCCTGGTCCAACCAGACCCTTGCCATGATCGCCCTCTGGGCGGCCAGCGTGTACCTGTTCCGCAGGAAGAGGAACTATTGGATCACCGTGGTTCCTGCGAGCTTCATGTCCGCCGTATCCTGCACCTATATACTGATGGCGCAGGAGGGCTTTAAGCTCCCCACCTCCGTTGCATATCCGGTGGGAATCGCTTTCGCCGCGGCCTGCCTCGGGGTGTTTCTGTGGAGCTGCGTAATGGGCAAGGGCAAAAACGCCAACACGCCTGTTCAGGAAACTCCTTACGAATCAGCGCAGTAAGCCGTAAGATAGGCTGTCGAAGATAATATAGAACACGCAAAGGGGCGGGGACATTCATGGGAATGACTTCGCCCCTGATTTATTTTGCTCCGCGGCAATAGCCGCCCAAGCGTTGTCTTTTGCTTTTTAACGCAGTATATTTATCCCGCCCCTTGCCAAATTGAAGGAAACACGGTATAATATGACTGAAAGAACCGAAGTGGTCATATTTCAAGGAGGCACAGTCTTGGCTTTTACCGATTACGAAACCGAACAGCTTCGCAAGGCGTTGCTGAAGGAAACGAGACGTTGCGCGGTGACGTTAGGAATGAAGAAGACCTCCGTGGATCAGTTGACGAAGGCCGTGGGTATCGCCAAGGGCTCCTTTTATAAATTCTACGAATCCAAGGAAATGCTTTTCTTCGCGGTTTTAGAGGGAGTCCACTCGGAGCTTTACAATGTAGCTGACCGGGCGTTGAGCGAAAATGGCGGCGTGCCGCCATCGGAGCGCGCGGCAAAGGCGGTTCTTGCCGTTTGCAAGCGGCTTTCCGACACCGGCGATATGGTTTTCATCGAAAACGACGCGAAGCTGCTCCTGCAAAGGCTTCCGGAACCCGTCAAAAGGGAGCATTATCACGACGGCGAAGCGCACATACGTGAGCTGCTGGAGAAACACGACCTCGTGCCTAAGCGCGGCGTTTCTCTTGCCGCCGCTACAGTTCGGGGATTGATCCTGACGGTCTCCCACAGGGAGCAGATCGGGGAGTTGTACCCGCAGGCGCTTCAAACGCTGGTATGCGGCGCTTGCAGGGAGTTATTTGAATAAGACAAAATGCCGCAGAGGTGCGGCTTTTCCACGGCGGGGCGGTTAGCTGCATCTAACCGCAAAACCGCACAAGCATCGGTTAGCTATTTCCCGCAGATAAAAGGACGGCTATGAAAGGACGAAAGAATTTCTGGGACAGAGATGCCGGTTGGTACGATCGCTTCAGCCGAGTGTGTAAAAATGGAGGTGTGATATGTCATTCATTGAAAACACCCGCAAGCCCGTAGGCTTTGGCGGGAAAATTATGGTCGCCATGATGAATGTCGGGCACAGCGCCGTGGCCCGGTGGGGGCTTCAATTTCTGAATGCTGCGCCGGACGCCAAGGTGCTGGACTGCGGCTGCGGTGGCGGGGCGAACATGAAAAGGCTGCTGAAAAAATGCCCACAGGGCATTGTCAAGGGCATCGACTATTCGCCCGTCAGTGTGGAGAAGGCTCGAAGCCTCAACCGAGCCGCAATTCAGGAGGGGCGCTGCGTGGTGTGGCAGGGCAGCGTGGAGCGTATCATTTTCGCAAAGGACTGGTTCGATGCGGTCACGGCGTTTGAAACCGTCTATTTCTGGCCCAATCTGCCGCAGTGCTTCCGGGAGGTTTACCGGGTGCTGAAGCCCGGCGGGACCTTCCTCATCTGCAACGAGAGCAATGGCGACACAGCCAAGGACGAAAAGTGGACGGAGATCATCGGCGGCATGACCATCTACAAAGACATTGAATTAAAGGCATATCTGGAGCAGGCGGGGTTTCACGATGTGCAGATACACAAAAAGAAAAGCTGGCTCTGTATCACGGCGCGGAAATGAGGGAGAGGCAGGCAGATGAAGGACAAGAAGCTCCTATTTGACCGCAAATGCCATGTGCTGTATTCCCGCCCCTGCAAGAAGGAGATACGGGTGAAGATCGCCCTGCACTACCCGGAAGCGGAGCGGGAGACGATATGGGAACAGGTACAGCGGCAGTATGTGGACTTTCTCTCCGACTGGCGTACCGATTTGGGCGGCAAACGGAACTTCCACAACGGCGTAGGCGGCACCTACGACTGCATCGCCATCATGAGCTACTACACAGTCTGCAAAGCCGTCACATCCTTCCGCGAGATCGAGGAGATGGAGGAAAACCTGATCCTGCCGATCTTCCGCAGGCTGCGGTTTGTGGACTGCAACAAGCCGTTCTGGAGGAAGCTGATGTACAGAGCGTTTGTGCGGGCGAAAGGCGGCTGCGACAAATGGCACGATTACGAGATGACGGTTGCACCGTATGAAACCGACAAACCTATTTACTATGAATTTACATCGTGTCCGGCAGCGGAATTTGCCATCCGGCACGGCCTTACGGATATCATGCCCGCCCTGTGCAATGTGGACTATGCTTCCATGGAGCTGCTCCACGCAAGGCTGGTGCGGACGACCACCTGCGTGGACGGCTGCAAATGCGACTATACCATCTGCGGCGACAAAGACCCGTACTTAAAGGAACATCCCGAATACCGGGACGAGGCAGGATTCAGAAGAAACAAATGATACTGCAACGCAAAGGCGGTGAAGCAAATGGAAACTTTTCTCGGAATCATGATTCCTTTCCTGGGAACAACACTGGGCGCGGCCTGACGGCGCTGCTGAAGGAGGTGCCGCTGCTTTTGCAACAGCTATGACATCAGCTACGCCGGTCTGCATCCGAAGATCGTCGGGCATCGAAGGAAAACGCTCGGTCGCGGCGACGACCGCTGGGATTTTTGCATGAAGACCGTTAGAAAAGAAAGGAGTCCCAAGAATGAAGCCTGACTACAAAAACTGGATCCCCAAGGAAATGCTGTTTTTGCTCATCGCGGGGACGGTGCTGTCCCTTGCGCTGCTGCTCGTTTTCGGTGTATTTGGCATCGGTGTGAGCGGAAAGCTGCGCGTCGTGCTGGGCGTGGTATTCGGCATCGCCTTTGTCATCTATGCAAAGTACACCGAGTGGTGCGTGTATGCCTATCGGAGCTTTTCCTATGACGGCGAACGCAAACTCTCAAAGGAGATCATTGACGGCACGGCGGAGCATATCACGCTGCCGGAGGGCGGCGTGGGACTGGATATCGGCTGCGGCAGCGGCGCGCTGACCATTGCCTGCGCAAAGCGCAATCCGCAGGGGAAAATGGTCGGCATTGACCGTTGGGGCAAGGAATACGCCTCCTTCAGCCTGCCGCTGTGCGAAAAAAACGCCGCTGCGGAGAGCGTGAAAAACGCTTCGTTCCGGCGCGGGAACGCCGTAAAGCTGGATTTCCCCGACGAGAGCTTCGACGCGGTGACCAGCAACTATGTCTATCACAATATCACGGGGAAGGACAAGCAGCAGCTTCTGCTGGAGACGCTGCGTGTGCTGAAAAGGGCGGGACATTTGCCATTCATGACCTGATGTCGCCCCGTAGATACGGCGATATGCAGGCATTTGTCCAAAAGCTCAGGGACATGGGATATGAGCGCGTGGAGCTGCTCGACACGACCGACGGCAGCTTCATGACGTCGAAGGAGGCCAAACGCCTGATGCTTCGCGGCTCAACATTGCTGGTGGGAAGAAAGTAAAGCGGCGATGACATCAGCAATGCTGGTCTGCATCTGAGGCTTACTTGGATGAGAACCATGGCATTGGGGCGCGGCGGCAGGCGGTGATCCTCTCTCAGGAGCCGCTGGACGAAAAAGCCTTTCGCGCTGTCATTGACGCCACCGGTTATGCCACGGGGATATCCAAAAGAAGATATGCGAAAAGAAGGAGCCGTTCCCGTTCTTGAGGTGATCTTTGAAGAGCCGCTTTCGGGCGGCTTCTCAAGGACTATATGGTTAGAGCATGCTAACCAATAAACATTCAAAGGAGGCGAGAGCAAATGTCCGAAGAAATACTAGTCAGGCAGGGCGCGCCCACGCTGGCGGACATCAAGACGGGGAGCTTGTTTCCCTGCCCCTGCGAGAACCGCGAGGCGCTGCTCGCCGACATCCGGCAGCTGAACCGGCGGCTGTCGCCCAAGGGGCCGTGCCTGCTGCCGCTCCACTTTCTGCTGGGGCAGGCGCTCCTTTTACCTATACCGCCCCGCCGGACTGCGGCGGAATTTGCGGAATGTGCAGGCGTCCGAGCTGCTGCAATGCCGTGCCAGAGCTAAAAGAGGTATCTCCCGGTCATCTTGTGCGCTGTATCAGCATACCGGAGGTGCATCTATGAGCGAAATTCTGCTTGAGGCCAAGGGGCTGGCAAAGGAGTTCACTCTGAAAAACAGAAAAAAAGTACACGCCGTTTCCGACGTGTCACTTGAGATATTCAAGGGTGAAACTCTTGCCCTCGTGGGTGAGTCCGGCTGCGGCAAATCGACACTTGGACGAGCGCTTATCCGGCTCATAAAGGCGACGTCTGGAGAGATAACGTTCGGCGGAACTAATATCACCGCGCTTGGTGAGAATGATTTCGGCCCATACCGTCGTCGTATGCAGTTCATATTTCAGGATCCCTACGCCTCCCTTAATCCGCGCATGACCGTGCGCGACATTGTGGCGGACCGCTGAAAACGCACAAGCTCTGCCACACAAGGGAGGAAATGACCGAACGCGTGCCCTCGCTTCTGCGCGACGTCGGTATCCCGGAGGAGTTCCTCTTCCGCTACCTCCACAAGTTCTCCGGCGGGCAACGCCAGAGGATAGGTATTGCCCGCGCCATCGCCCTCGACCCAGCACTCATTGTCTGCGATGAGCCGGTTTCCGCGCTTGATGTTTCGGTTCAGAATCAGATACGCTCCTGTTATTGATATTTTTATATTTTTTCGAAAAAATGAGCACCTACCTACGCAAGCAACGTAGAAAGGTGCCCAATTCCGTAGGGAGAGAAAAAATGGCTATTCTAATCACAAATTCTTTTCCATCTCGATTAGGTTGTCCTCACCGCCTCTGTTTCGATAGCCGAAGCGGCAAGTATACCCCATCTTTTCATAGAATGGCGTGGCGGTCACAGAAGATGTGAGCCATACGCGACCTGCAATTGTGCATAGTTCATCACTTTCCAACACTTCAAAAAGCTTCCGTCCGTACCCCCGCCCTATATACTCTGGAAGCAAGAACGCGGCAACGATCTCTGGCGTATTCTCATCAGGAACTACCGAGCCGCAACCGATAATCTTACCATCATGCCAAAGCACATAGGTATGACCCGCTTTTGCGATTTCTGCAATCGTATCAGGTTCATATTTGCCATAGAGATACGCGATCTCATGAGAAGGGCAGTCTGTAGCATTTACCTCCACCAGTGTACGGCGGATGAGGGAAGAAATCGGATGCTCGTTGCCGCTACAAAAAAGCTTTATCTCCACACACAACATCAGGTGTTGGGATAGGGCTCTAAAAATGCGTGGAAGTGACGCATAGGCAGGTTCGTGCCCCAAACAATACGCATATTGGGGATACTCTCACGATCCTCATAGAGTGCCTTTACAGCAGCAATGACATAGTCCAGATGCTCCTTGGTCAGACGGCTGCGGTCGATGGCGAAACGTACCACGTTGGCTACCTCTGCCTGTTGCTCGGGCGTCTTGAGGTCGTACTCCATGGAGTAGTCACCCAGCTCGGAGGTGCGGATACCGTAGCGGCGGATCAGCTCGACGGAGAAGCCCTGACCGGCAAAGGTGTCGTGACCGCGCTTGCCATCGAAGAACTCATCCATATTGATATAGACGGCATGGCCGCCAGCGGGCAGCACCACGCCTTTGACGCCGGCATCGTAGAAGCCCTCAGCCAGATAGTTGCACTGTGCCACGCGCTCTTCCATGTAGTTGAAGTCGCAGCTTTCGTACATACCAACAGCCAGCGCCATAATGTCACGGCCGGACATGCCGCCATAGGAGTCGTTGCCATAGCAGGAGATCTGCTTGACCTTCAGGCGAACGCCCACGTCCATCTTCGTGGTCCCGTCTTCATTGAAGTCGGAGAAGTTCTTCCAGAATAGGCCCTTGTCGCGGAAGGCCAGCATACCGCCCATGTTGGCGTGGCCGTCCTTTTTGGCGGACATGCAGAAGCCGTCGCAGTAGGAGAACATCTCGGTAGCGATCTCGGCGATGGATTTGTCGGCATATCCATCTTCGAACTTCTTGATGAAATACGCGTTCTCAGCCCAGCGGGCAGCATCCAGAATGTAGGGGATGTTGTTCTTATGCGCGATCTCGCTGACTGCACGCAGGTTGGCCATGGACACGGCCTGACCACAGACGGGGTTGTTTGTGATACAGGAGAAAATCAGCGGGACATTATCTACACCAACAGCATCAATGAGCTCCTGGAGTTTATCCAAGTCCATATTGCCCTTAAAGGGATTTTTCTCATAGCGGCCGTCCTCGGGAACCTCATACAACAGTTGCTTATTGTACAGATTGCGAGGGATAGAGCCCATTTGCTTGATGTTGCCCTCAGTGGTGTCAAAGTGACCGTTGGAGGGGATGGTGAAGATCTTACCGGGATAACGCTCGGCGAGAATCTTCTTCACGATTTCCATCAGCACAGATTCGGCAGCACGGCCTTGCTGAATGATGAAAGTATTGGGGCGCTCCATCTGGGCAGCACCACCATTAAAGAGACCACCCTCATACTCACGGAGATAGACTTCTTCTATCATCTTCTCCACATCGCGGCAGTCGGTACGGACCAGATCCAGAATCTTCTTCCAGTTCTTCTCGCCGCCGCGCTCAAAGATGTCGCGGAATGTATCCAGCAGCACATAATAGCCGGTATTGCGGCCATAGGCTTCATCGCCCATAAAGAGAGCTGCCCATTGGTGGTTGGTCATGGCAGTGGTACCGGAGTCGGAGAGCATGTCCACCGTCAGCATGCCAGCG
>ERZ791872.641-NODE-641-length-31998-cov-5.068121_pt1 | contig 31998 bp, 54 predicted proteins | sample MGYA00510279_ERZ791872 | MGnify/ENA primary metagenome ERZ791872 (study PRJEB30046, sample SAMN00792103) | human gut metagenome | study: EMG produced TPA metagenomics assembly of the A metagenome-wide association study of gut microbiota in type 2... | reverse complement strand
CACCCATGATAGCAGTGAACGGACGTTTGATGTCATTCAATACTTTATCAACAGCCTTCACTTCTTTCTCCATCAGGTAACCGAACATTTTGCTGTCTTTGTCGAAATATTTAGCGATCAAAGCTGTAGAAGCATGCGCACGGTGAGCTGTACCGAAAGCGTCATTTACATAACAGTCAGCGTAAGAAGCCAATTTCTTGGTGAATTCTTTCTGGCTTTCTTTAACGGCTTTCTTTGCAGCAGCTTTTTCTTCGTCTGTAGCGTCTTCAGCCAAACCACGGGGTTTGCCTTCTTCTTCAGCATAGAAACGAAGGTTCTCGAGCAACAATACTTCACCCGGTTGCAGAGCAGCAGCCTTCACAGCAGCTTCTTCGCCCATACAGTCGTTAGCGAATTGTACGTCAACACCCAGCAACTCGGAAAGATGATTCAGAATGTGTTTCAGTGAGAATTTGTCAGCCGGACCTTTCGGGCGACCGAGGTGAGAACCAATAATTATACTACCACCGTCAGCTAGAATTTTCTTCAACGTAGGAAGAGCAGCACGCATACGGTTATCATCTGTAATGTTGAAGTTTTCGTCCAGAGGTACATTGAAGTCTACACGAACGAATGCCTTTTTACCGGCAAAGTTGAATTGATCAATTGTCATAATACTCTATTTTATTTAAAAGTGTTATTAATTTGTTTTCGTGAGCGCAAAGTTAGCATTTATTTCTTTCTTTTGCTATGAAACCGTCATTTATTCTTTATCTTCCGGCTTCTCTTTGCTAACTTTATACTTCTCGCAATAATATTTGCACATCAATTGCAAACCGCACTTATCACATTGCGGTGTACGTGCCTGACAGACGTATCTTCCATGTAAGATAAGCCAGTGATGTGCAATGGGAATATCCGCTTCCGGAATATTTTTCACCAATTCTTTTTCTACACTGAATGGCGTGGTACATGCATCCGAAACCAGTCCGAGGCGGTGACTTACACGGAACACATGAGTATCTACTGCCATTGCAGCTTTGTTAAATACAACGGATTGTATAACGTTCGCCGTCTTTCGTCCTACGCCGGGTAGTTTTATAAGCTCTTCCAGTGTATCGGGCACTTCGCTGTTGAAGTCTTTCACCAACATTTGTGCCATGCCTACCAGGTGTTTTGCTTTATTATTGGGATAAGATACGCTGCGGATATATTCGTATATCACTTCCGGTGTACTGGCTGCAAGAACTTCCGGGGTAGGGAAGTCGCGATACAACGGTGGAACAATCATATTCACCCGCTTGTCTGTACATTGGGCGGAGAGGATGACTGCTATCAGCAGTTGGAACGGGGTTTCGTAATGCAGTTCCGTTTCGGCTACAGGACGATTCTTCCGAAACCAGGCAAGAATTTTTTCGTAACGTTCTTTTTTTCTCATCGCAATTTATTTTTATGGTAATGAGGAGCCACTTTCCCATTGAAGTAGAGCATAGAGACAATGGTGAGACAAGCCCCGAACAAATAAGCTTTATCGAAAGTGCTGACCTCCGCAATATATCCTCCTGCTAGCATACCGATACCGATGCCTACATCCCAGGATGTCAGATAGGTAGAAGTGGCAGTACCGCGTTGACTGTTGGGGGCGAGGTTGACAAAAAGGGTGTTGTAAGCCGGAAACATAATACCAAAACCTACTCCCAATAGCAGGGCTACGGCAAAGAAAACAACAGTACATAACATGTTGTTCCAACTGATAAGATATACACATGCTGAAAGGAGGAAGAAACTGAATACTACGAGATACAGTCCGGCTGAAATGACCTGTGTTATTTTACCCCTGTCCACTATCTTTCCGGAGAAAATACGCGAGATAGCCATACCTATTGCCATGAAGGTGAAGAAAAATCCCGTAGTGGCATTGATACCAATCTGCTTGGCATACATAGCCACATAGTTCGTTGTCATTCCGTATGGAATGGAAAGCAATAAGAGGCTAATGCCTGCCGGAATACCTTTCAGTAATATGAACCGGTCGAGAGATATCGGTTCCCGCTTTACGGGTGGCTTATAAGGTGTCCTCACAAGAGAAGCACAAACAAAGCCTGCTATACAAGATCCCAACGAACAGCAGAAAATAGTGGTAAAGCTCATTCCTGCATCGTGCAGAAACAATCCGGACATCGGCCCTACTGCCATTGCAATATTATTCGAAAGTCCATAGTATCCTAATCCTTCTCCGCGTCGTGAAGAAGGCATGATGTCGATGACCACTGTATTGCCGCCTACGGTCACCATTCCGAACGATACGCCCTGTATGATACGAAACAGAATGAATAACGTAAGTGAACCGGCAATGATGTATCCGGCAAACATGGTCATAAAGATAAAATAAGCCATCAGATACAGAGGCTTACGTGCGAAGCTGTCCAAAAAGTAACCGGAAAAAGGGCGGATACATAAAGCTGCTACTGTATAACAGGAAAGAATAATGCCGATTGTTGAATTTCCGGCACTAAATACTTCGGACAGGTAGAATGGAAGTACCGGTATCAGCAACCAGAAGCCGAAGTACAGCAGGAAGTTGGCTGCAAGAATAAAACAATAGCTGGGAGTGACAAGTCTATCTTTCATAATGGGCAGCTTGAGTAAGAACTAAAAAAATATATCCGGGCGAATGATTATGTATAGCCTACTTGTTTTGTGATATCCGGAATGGTATATCATTGTAGGAGCGGATAATCATTCGCCCGGTATATGTCGGTTATTAGTAAGCGGCTTCGAATTCTTTCAGGAATCTTGTGTCGTTTTCAGAGAACATACGAAGGTCCTTTACCTGGTATTTCAGGTTCGTAATACGCTCGATACCCATACCGAGGGCATATCCGCTATATACTTTACTATCAATTCCGTTGCTTTCCAATACATTCGGATCTACCATACCGCAACCGAGGATTTCAACCCAGCCGGTATGCTTACAGAACGGGCAACCCTTTCCACCGCAAATGTTACAGCTGATATCCATTTCCGCACTGGGTTCCGTGAACGGGAAGTAAGACGGGCGCAAACGGATTTTAGTGTCTTCACCAAACATTTCTTTGGCAAAGAGTAACAATACCTGTTTCAAGTCGGTGAAAGATACATCTTTGTCTACATACAAAGCCTCTACCTGATGGAAGAAACAGTGTGCACGGTAGCTGATAGCTTCATTACGATATACACGTCCCGGGCAAATGATGCGGATAGGAGGTTGTGAAACTTCCATTACGCGGGTTTGCACGGATGAGGTGTGTGTACGTAATACAATATCAGGATGAGCTTCGATGAAGAAAGTATCCTGCATATCGCGTGCAGGATGATCTTCGGCAAAATTCAATGCAGAGAACACATGCCAGTCATCTTCAATTTCCGGACCTTCGGCAATGCTGAATCCCAAACGGGCAAATATATCGATGATTTCGTTCTTTACGATGGTGAGCGGGTGGCGTGTACCCAATTCTACCGGATAAGCGGAACGTGTAAGATCAATATCATCACAGCCCGTATCCTGACTTTCGAACTGTTCTTTCAGGGCAGCAATCTTTTCCTGTGCCTTATTTTTCAGTTCATTCAGTCTCATGCCGACTTCTTTCTTCTGTTCGGCAGCCACGTTACGGAAATCTGCCATCAAGTCGTTGATTGCACCTTTTTTACTAAGGAATTTAATGCGGAGTGCTTCCAGTTCCTCGGCGTTGGCAGCTTTCAGTGCTTCCACTTCTTGCAGAAGCTGGTTGATTTTATCTATCATATCGTCGTTATTATTTATTTCCGAAATACATAAAACGGTGCAAAGATACAACTTTATCATGATTCCGGTTGCAATCTTTTTATAAAATTAATCGGATACAAGGAAAAAGCCTATGTGTGATATGAAAATGAATTTATTTCCGGAGGTTTTGCAGGTCTGATTCTTACCAATTCCCTGCCCATTCCCTACCAACTCCGGACCTTCTCCCTATCCTTAGACAAGGACTATGTAAGGAGTAGGTAAGGAGTAGGTAAGGAGTAGGTACGGACTTGGTATATCCCGGAACCTTTCCGTTTTTGTTATGTACTTCGTTATATCGGCAGTGGAGAAGGTTAGTTGGCTTCTTTTTTGTGCTTTTTTAGTGCTTCCTGATAAAGCTCTTCCTGCAGCACGCAGAATTCTGCTACCAGTTCAATAGAAATACATGCGTCATTTTCATCTTCTGCATTATTCATCAATTGCTCAATTTGTTTAGAGAGGGAAAGATAGCGTTGTACTTTCGGATCGTAAGGGCTCAGTGTACGCAAAATAACGTCACTTTTTCCTGATTTAGTTTGTTTCATCTTTAGAATTAATTTGTCCGGCAAAGGTAGCTGTTTTTTTACTATTCTTAAGCATTCTGCCGTAAATAATCTTTTTGCTAAGCAATTTTGTCAAACAGATATTAAAAAAGCATATTTATGAATCTCTTTGATAACAACTTAACAGTTATTCAACTACCTTTAATACAGAAAATAGTGGCCACAAGTGTTTTCGTATTACTAACAACATCTGTATAATGTTCAATTTAAACAAATAAACATTATGCGGTAACTAATTTGTAAACTATGGAAACCAAAAAAACACCCAAAGCAAACCTGGAAAACAAGAGGCCAACGTGGCTGCTTGTCGGTTATGTAACTGTACTCGCCTTCATGTTCGTTGCATTCGAATGGACTCGTGACATCAGGGTTGATACGAGTGGTCGTATCAACGAGAATGTATTTGAGCAGGACATGGAGATCCCTCTTACAAGGCAGCCTGAAGTTACTCCTCCACCCCCTCCTCAGGTAACTCCTATTAATGATGTTTTGACGATAATAGATGATGACGCTACTGCAGAAGAAACGAATTTTGCATCTTCGGAGGAAACAGGTGAAGATGTAGTAATTAAGCACATACCGGTTACAGTGGATGAAGATGTGGTGGTAGAAGATGAAATTTTTGTGATTGTGGAAGAAAATCCGCAATTTCCTGATGGTGGCACAGCCGGACTTTTACAATACTTGGGCAAGAATATCAAATATCCTACTATTCCACAAGAGAATGGAACTCAGGGTCGTGTAACGGTGCAGTTTGTTGTTAATAAAGACGGAAGTATTGTAGATGTGAAAGTGATAAGAGGTGTCGATCCTTATCTGGACAAAGAAGCAGTTCGTGTAATTTCTACTATGCCGAAATGGATACCTGGTAAACAACGTGGTGTGCCTGTACGCTGTAAGTTTACAGTACCTGTGACGTTTAAACTACAGTGAAACAATGATATAAAAATAAAAGCTGCATTCAAAACCGAATGCAGCTTTTGTTTTGTGGAGAGTATCGGACTCGAACCGATCACCTCGACACTGCCAGTACTGCATGAATATGAGGCTTGTTGTCTGTCTTATAGATACTTATAGCGTATTTGAAAAATCATAAAGATTCGTTTTGGTAAAAGTTGGCTTATTTTTAATCAGACTAATGTCCTATATTTTCAAATACTTCATATTCGAATTAGCAGACTCATTAATCTAGTGAAATCTGATTTGTTATTTCAGTTATTTCTGGATTGAAGAAATATATTGAGGAGCTAATAATTTTTGCTCCCAAACTATTATTCCCCCTAAATTTGAATTTGGTTCTATATCCAGTAAAATCTCCCTTATATCCCTTTTCTTTTGTATTGTATACGTTTTGTAGAGAATCTTCCATTTGCTTTAGTATAGGAATGCTGTCTTTCATGATTTGTGCTCTCTTTCCATATAATCTAGGATAGTTGCAATTAACCTCATATTCGATTCTTTTGCTACTTAAATCAGATATTTGATTTCGAATGTCTTTTCCTTCGTTGCTATCCATAAATAGTGTGAAAGCAGAATCAACTTTAGACATTTCTACAAACTCATAGCTTGACCAATCTTTCATGGTTATCTTTAGTTTAGATTCAATAACTTCCCTTGCTTTCTCTTCATTTGATTTTTCACATGAACAAAGTGCAGTGATTGCACATACTAATAAAATGATCTTTTTCATAAGCTAGTTTTTTAATTATCCGATTTTATTTGATTTTTCAAGATTACATTTTTGGCAAAGTAATTGTAAATTCTCAATGCTTGTATCCCCACCTTTAGAGAAAGGAATAATATGATCTAAGTGTAAATTTTCATTCGATCCACAATAAACGCATTTTCCTCCATCTCTATTCCAAACAGCATCTACAACATCTTTTGGTATTGGAGGACGTTTGTTTGCTTCTGGAAATATCTCGCCTTCGTCTATAAGCTCTTGGAGAGCTCTTTTCTCTAATTCTCTCTTCTTTTTCTTTTCTAACAATTTGGTTTTTATTTCATTTAATTTTATCGCTTCTTCTCTTTCCCTTTCCTTTCTGAATTCTTCTCTCATTTTATCCTGTCCTCGTTTTATTGCTTCCGGGCTGTAATCAATTTCTAAAATATCAGTGTTGTCTTGAATCTGTATTTTAGGTGCAAATATATCTGAGGAGTGGGGAGCAATGATTTTAATTACACAGGGAGGTTCGTAGTGTATAACTATCTCACCAAGAAATTGACTGATAATACTTATTCTATTTTCATAAGAGATTTGCCCATAATAATAAAATTCACTTTCTTTACAACTCCAAATAATATATGGGGCATAGTTAATATCTTTTGATCTAAGCGATTTATACCTTAATATTTTTTTATATTGATTAATTTCTATCCAGTCGAACATTATCGGTATCAGATCTTTTTTATTAGATGTAATAGGCGATGATGTATGGCTAGGAGTTTCTACTTTATTAACTTGTTTTGGAGGCATATTAGATATACGTTTTAGCTTTCTATATCTATTATAGTTATAGAAACTTTGCCATATTATAAAAACTAATAAAGCTAATAATATTAACAACGTCATCATTATTTTATCTCCTTCTGGGTCTGACTGATTCAATTACATTAAAAATTTGTTTCACTTCACATAAATCAATAACTCGATCTGGATACATATCATTTAAAGAATGAATCGTGATTGTATGATTTTCTACATTATGATCTATGATACGCTTAATTATTATGCCATCAGTATGCACTATGACAAAATCCCATTTTCGAAGATGTAGCTTAGAATTGACCCACAAGTGTGGTTGTATTTCCCGGCAATAAAGTCTATCACCTTCCAGATAGCTTTCTTCGGTTCCATTATTCATACTGTCGCCTTTGACCTCAAAGGCTATATAATTTCCAAGCCCTTCTCTATCTACTATGAAAGGGATTTTAGGTAGTTGTTCCATGTAAGTTATGTCTGTGTATCCATCTAAATATCCCGCATAAGCATATTGATTGACTAATGGAATATAAACTACATCTTGCTGAATGGGGGTAGCTTCATAATAAATAGGTTTATGAGATGATGTATTTAACATTTCACCAACATTCCTAGTTATCCAGTCGATATTTAATTCGGGAAATGATTTAGAAATTAATTCTAATTTTTGCGTTCTAATGGAATCTCCTATTTTAGAAACAAAACCATTTCCTAAACCGCATCTATCTTCAAATTGCTTATTATTAAGCCCTTTGTATTTTATAAATTCCTTAATCCTGTCTTTTATACTATCCATTTCTAATTAATAAAGGTTAAATTAGAAATAATTTCTATTTTATATAGAATATAGTTAGAAATAATTTCTATATTTGCATCATCAAACAACAGCAAAGATGCGAAGTTTGAGTGAGATAACCAAATAATTGATATACCTAAAAAGAAGTAAATAAGAGTTATGAAAGCAAGAGATTACAGATTAGTAGTAAATGGCAAATATAACAGACGTGCCATTATGCAGAGAACTTGGGTTTATATGAAGCAGAACAAGACTTTCAAGTGGTATTCTTTTGCTAAGGCTTTGAAAGATGCTTGGGTAGATGCAAGTCTGAAAATGGACGAGTATAATTCACAGATAACTCCTGTTTATATCGACTATCCGAAGCCTGCCAACAATTTTAGACAAGCTTTGATTGACTTGAATCCTGAATTGAGATGCTACGATAGTAGTTGGAGATAATTCCTGTTAGGTAGACCTACATAAGAAGCGAGCGAAACGCTTTCAGGAAGCATTTGATTAGATCTTTGACTTATTGGAAATTTGAGGTTGCAAGTTATCCTCTGACAAAATCTGACGATGAAAGTAGTCACAACTTGACAACGATATAACGCTGTGGTTAATGGTCAAGCCGTATCGTTGTAAAAATAAACAGTTAGACTTTAGTCGGCAAATCATGGAATTTGTTTTACGATATATTGGAATATATAATTCCCGTCCATAGCGATATATGGAGTAGCCTACACTTACGTAGGGATTATGAGAGTGCACCGATAGCTTTAAAATGGTTGTTTAGGCACACAATTAAGTTGCTATAGTAAAGAAGCCAGTCTGAAAAATCGTCTATCAGTAAGAAAACGGGGTTGGCGTCCGTACGCTGGTGTTACAATTTTATAAGCGTCCAATATAGTCCTTAATTGGTATAAAGTAAATGGCGGTGAAGGGCGACCATACCACGCTTATCAACATATCCCGTGGCTTACCTATCCTTAGTGTAAGTAGTAAGGCAATCGTCGGAACGCCCACGGGAACTATCCCGCAGAAAAGGTTAGTGCTAATACTGTACTAAAAGCCATGAGAGAAACGAAGTGCGCACCGTTTTCCTTTACCCTTGTACAGGCGGTTAATTTTTAAATCATACGATTATGAAAAAAGGAACATTAGTAAAATATAAAGCTCCCGGTTGGGAAAACAAAATCGGGAAGGTATATAGTGTTAGCGGTGACAAAGTAATGGTACAGTTTGACAAACATTATTTTGTTGAATTATACAGTGATGATTTGGTAATAATGACAGTGTTATGATCTGAAATATATTAAGAATAAATTTAAAATAGAATAATCATGGTAAAGAGAATTACAGAAAAATGGACTGAGGCCTTGCTGAATATGAACGTAGGTGAAGTCGTTGAATTTCCACTTGAAAAGGCTGAATCTATCGTCGGAAGTATTATTCCACGTTTGAGAAAACGAATGTGGAAGAGTAAATCGAATTGGAGTAGGGAAGGAGAATACGATATGATGAATGGAACTTTTAGAATTAAAAGAGAAGCGTGATGATTGTTTTGTCCCCGGCGGAAATGCTTGTTGCAAATGAGTATTGCAAGGGGCTTGCCGACAAGGAAGTAGCAGACAATCTGAATAAATCGGTTTGGACTGTTAAGACTCAGAAAAGAACGATATATCGGAAACTGGGTATCTCCAAAGATACTGAATTGCTTCTGTATATGATATGTAATAAGTTAAAGCGTGATTTTGACTTGAGGGAGATACGTAAACACGGGCTTGAACTCTTGTTCTCTGTTCTTTTTATTCTTATGCAGATTACTTGCAATGGTGCCGATTTACGAAGAATGAGAACACCGTCGAGAGCTCGAACAGCTATGCGGTATATAAGAGCAGGGAATAGGAATAATAATGACTTTAATTTTTTAGCAGCATGATATATACTCATAATAGTCATATGCGTTCTACAATGCTAATTGATGGAACAGCAGAAGCAAGATTGGCAGATATTTTTTCTATTATGGATCAGGAAACTTTTGGCCAAAGAAAATCAGCTTCATTGGTCGGGGGATTGGGAAGACTTATAAAGTTGATTGAAGAAGGTAAGATAAGGAGTGATAAGCCTACCAATAAACAGAATGGCAAATGGTTTTGCAATGCAGCCGATGTTTTAAAGTTTGCAATTATCAAACATAGGAAACCCAAAAAATCTAAAAGGAATGAGAAAGACAATACTAAAGGTGCTGTTGCTTAATATATTGGCACTGCCGTGCATGTTAACGTTTAACGATGTTAACCCGATAACAGGGGAATGGAATTATACAATGAATCTTGTTGGTATAATATATTCAATATGGTTTTATCATAATGTATTAAAGAAGGCTTTTAGAATATAATCCTCAGTAGGATAAAAAGTAATTTGTCGTGTTTTATTTTGTGTTAGTATTGGGTGTATCGTCTGTGAAGATAGTACACCTTTTTTATTTCGGAGAAGTGTCGGAATTGGTAGACGAACGGAACGTATGCCGGAGTTCTCGCTTATTGGCAGTAAAACTCATCCCAGTTCGAGTCCGGGCTTTTCCACGAATCGTTAATAGTAATAGTAAATTAACCCTTTAAAAATTACGATTATGAGTAAAGAATTAATCTTAAAAGAGCAGGAATCTTCATTTGAGATTCAAGCTGCAGATTTGAGTTCAACTGATCTCCCTTCTTTAGAGGATGCTCAGGAATTACCAGTTGACCTTTGTGGTAACTATTGGACGCCGGAACATGCCGGTGAGTTTAAGAAAATGTTTTTTGTAGAAATCAAGCCTCAAAAGGTCTTAAGTGCTACCAACACAGGTGAATTAATTGATTTGGATTGTGCTACTTTTCTTGAGAGAACAGAGGATGGAGTAGTACAGACTGTGACTAATGGTTCTCGTAGATTGGTTGGTATTCTTGAACAATATATTGAGAATGGTTCGCTTAAAAGTGGTGTTCCTCTTAAAATCACTTATATGGGTAAGAGAAAGAATAAAACCAATAATTTCCAGTCTGATAATTGGTCTGTAAAACCTCTACGCATAAACTTACCAGTAGTCGGATGATAGATTTTGATTTGAATAATTGTGCAGAAGGGGAGGAACTCAACCCTTCTGCCTATAATCCGGATGATTATCCAACGAAAGAAACGGTTCTGGATTTCATAGCGCTAAACTGCTATAAGAAACCTGTCAATATCGACTTGAAATCTTTGAGTGTGAATGGAACAGTCAAACGTGATCCAATGGAGACATATCTTGAAAGCAGACATATTTCTTCTTCAAATCTAAAGAATGCTCTTAAGACTCCGCGTTCGTTTTACTATGATTGGGAGAGAGTTTTTGAGGAAAAGCAGAAGCCTTGTTTTCAGTTAGGAACATTTGCTCACATGGCTTTTCTGGAGCCTCGTTTGTTTGAATTGGTAAAGGTAGAGCCGTCATGCAATCAAGCATCAAAAGATGGTGTGATTCAAATGATCGAGTTTTATGAAGAACTTCTTGCAAATGAGAAAGATTACGCAAAGGATGCTGAAAGTGAATCTCCTTCTGAAAAATGGAATTTCAATGCACTCAAAGAGTACCGGGACGATTTGAAACAAAAGCTTATCGATTTTGGCTATTCTTTCATCAGCGAAGAAATGAATATGATTATCACCGCCTTGAAAAGGAACTATTATTGGTATGGTGGTGGTATTATCCCTCAGATTCTCAAAGGTGCATACTCAGAAGTCTCTTTTTATGGAAAGGATGAAGAAACCGGGCTTGATGTGAGAGTTCGGCCGGATTATTTCAATGTAGAAGAAAATATCGGTGTTAATGCCGTAATTTCCTTTAAGACCACACGGGCCGATGATCTCGGCAAGTTCTATTATGATTGTGCCAAACTCAAGTATGAGTTATCCGAAGGTATGTATCAGGAGGTGATGAGTAGCATTACCGGGCGAAACTTCAATGTAACGATAATGATTATGTTGCAGACGGTTGAACCTTATGATGTTGCTGTTCTTTTCTGGTCTCCTGACGATTTGGCTAATGGTAAGTATAAATATCACTATGCTCTTTCTATCGTCAAGGACTGCTTCGATAAGAAGTGGTTCCCCGGCTATGATGCTAAAGCGGAAGAAGGTACTCGTGGTATAATTGACATGCAGCTTCCTGATTGGAGTAAAAAACTTCTTCATCCGGTGGCTATTGATGATTTTGAATAGAGACTTATGAAAACATTATTCGATGAGGATGTAAATTACAATCGAAAGGTTTACAAACGAGATAGACAGGGAAGATTTGCTTCAGAAGAACAAGCTAGGTATGAAAAGGCATATTCCGAAGCGTGCTATTATAAGCAGATGTATTTTGCATCCTTATCGAGAATGAAAGGTCTTGCTAATATTATAAGACAGAAAGATGAACTAATTCTAAAATTGAAAAGTAAATGATTGATTTAAAAGATTATGTACCGGAAGAGATAACATTCAAACTTCCGTCAACAATGAAATTTCCCGAAGTTATTTTTCCGGATTGTGTCTGTATGGATGATGTAAAGAAGAAGCTGACAGAGAGTTTCGTTACCATCCAAGAGAAAGACGTGATTGCTAACCGGGTGATGGATGATTATGAAATCTCAACTATACGTGCGAACTATGGTGAGATTGCCGAGGAACAGATGCCGGAACTTGAAGCACAGTTCGAAGCTTTGAAAGCCAAGTTCAATACAGAGAAGAAAGACTTTGAGGCAAAGATTTCTGCCTTACATACCCAGTTCAAAGACCTTGTGAACTTGGCAAAGAAAGGCATTAAGGATTATCCTTTAAAGATGATTGATACCTTCCGTATTCCTGTGATGGGGCATTACCTGTATTATTCATGGGTGAATGATGCATTTCGTCTGGCGTTGGTTCAGGAAATACCGAAGCATGAATACAATGACCTCTTCAATTCAGGTGAAATGAATCAGGAGGCATTTAAAGCACTTGGCTATGAATTGCCAGATATAGATGTGAAGGATACCAGAAAGAACCTTCGCAAGTTTGGCAAGGGTGAGAATATTGTTGAAGTCTGGGAAGAAGACGGTCAGGATGTTTGGTTAGAACACTGGACTGAAGATTTCTTGGATGAAGGTAGTGGTGAGGTTGTTCCTATCCAACGCCATGAATGGCATAGAGTCCCAATCGAAGAAAGTCCATGGAGAAAGGAGGAAGAAAATGACGAGACTGGCGCACAAGAAGGGGAGGCCGACGAAGTATCGGCAGAGCCTGAGGAATAATCCTTATTGGGAAGAGGTAAAACGCAAGGTTAGAATTCGTGATGGGCATAGATGTCAGGTGTGTGGTAAGACATATAACTTGGAGGTCCATCACAAAGTCTATGACATTGCAGGATATTCCATAGTTGGGCATGAATTAGAGTTCCTGTATTGTCTTGAGACTTTATGTGAGGATTGCCATCGAATGAAACATGGTAAGTAACTTTGTTAACCTGCCTGCTTGTCTGCGAAGATATAGCGGGCAAAACGGATAAGTGGCGGAATTGGTAGACGCTGAATGCTCTGTTTATAGTAGGTTTCTCCATGTAAAGGGGGAGAATAAAACTAATCCATCCCTTGATTGCCAAATGAGCAATAAGACATCCTGCATTTCTCGGTTCGAGTCCGGGCTTATCCACAATGGAGAACGTTGTTTTTCGCTCTATTTTCGGATTCTTTCAATAACAACATTGAAATGAGCGTGGTTATTTTTTGCTGTTTTTAATCCCATAAATAAAACAGCACACGGGCGGTTGCATGTCTGGTAGAAATGATGTAGTGCACTGCATTAGGAGAGTTCGATTCTTTCACCGTCCACAAACCTTAGAGAGAGAAGCATATAAAAGCGGGAATGCAGCTTATACAAAGTACGGGGTCTGGCTGATGATTGCTAGTGACACGACTGAAAAGAAGCCGAAGCCTTGTATAAGTTCCTGTTAGTAGTGTGTTTCGTTGGAATAAATGTTGAATCGCCCCGAAGAATACGCTTCGGGGCTTTTAATTAGTAAACTAATAAAATTATATATATTATGAATATGAAGATAGAAATAAAAGTTCCCGAAAACGGGAATATATTTGATGCAGAGTTTTCGTTATCAATTATCGGCATGAAAGTTAAAAATCGGGAATCACTAAAAGCACTTCCCGATAAAATAAAGCAATCCTTGATTGATTGTGTTGAACTCGAAAGGAATACTTGTTTAGAAGATAAAATTAAACAGGTAATATGAGACAGATTAGCACCAAACAAGCCCAGCGCAACAGAGAAGTTGCAAGAATAAAGAAAACATTGCCACCTTATTGCGCTATCTGTGGTAAACCTATGTCGGACGCAGCACATTTAGTGCCAAAGTCTGAATACCCTGAACATTATACCAATCCTCTTAATATCGTTGGATTGTGCCGGGAATGTCACAATAAGTATGACGATAATTTAGCTTTCAGACAGAGGCAGAAGCGGCTTATAGAGCGTGTAAAGTCTTTTGATGAATGTGCAGCAAATAGATATTTTCGTTTATGAATAGCTATCAACTAATATCCAAACTTCGAAAAGTCAGGAATGATACTTATCTCACGGCAATAGATCAGGCTCTCTACTATGAGTTGATATCTATTTGCAATGAAAAAGGCTGGAAGGAGGTGTTTGAAGCTCGTAGCTCAGTTTTATGTACTTCATTGAATATATGGGATAAAACACTGCGAAAATCACGCAAAACACTTGCAGATGCAGGTCTAATATCTTTCGAGTCATGTAGGGATAAGAGAGTAGGCTGTTATTACTCTTTCTTGGCAACATTAAGTAATGATATGAAAACATCAGTAATATCATCGGTAAATGGTACTGATGAAAATACCGAAGAAAATACCAATGATTATCAAACAGAAGGAGTTCAATCATCGGTAAATAACACGGTAATATCTTCGGTACTACGTACTGATGAAAATACTGATGATAAAAGTGCTACTCCGGTAATATCATCGGTAAATGGTACTGATGAAACGCAAATTCCACCTATTATAGATATTAAAACTATAAACAAAGAGAGTCTCGCGCATACGCACGAGAGCCCCCCTCCCCAAAAGCCTAAGAGGTCTAAGAAAGTTGAAGGTGATGTGAAACCTTTGGTATACCCTTTCACTTCAATAGCTTTTATGTCTACGTGGGAAACGCTTCGCCAGACTCCTAAATGGAAGAAGAAACTCAATTATGCATTGCAGCTTTCTTTAGACAAACTAGGCCAATTCGAAGAAGAGTTCGCCATCCAACAAATGGCAAGAGCTATTGAATCAGGTTGGACCGGGGTTGTATTTACGGGAACAGAACGAGATTATCAAGAATGGTTAAACATCAAGTATGGAAAAACAGGAACCCAAGGACCAAACAATCGGCATGCTGATAAGGCAGCAAAGGCAAAAATGCTCCTTGACGAATACGCAGCCATCGAGCAGGGAAGTTCTGCTATCGACCATCAAGCAGAGATACCCGACCTTTAAGGCTTTTTCATCTGCCTATTCCACTTCACTTCAAACAATTATTCTTTCAGACTTGGGAAAGGCTTATAGTGAGAAATCTCCAACAGTGGCTGATTTAGAACGGATGTATGGATGTGATTCTTCTTCGTTGTGGGTAAAAACTCAACTGTTGACTATTGATTTTGCTTCTTCAACGAAAGAGAGTGCTGATGTAGACGCTCTGAATGAATTTTCACGGCTGTTTGTCGGGCAGTATCACTACATCAAGTTGACAGAATTTCTTCTATTTGTTGCCCGTTTCAAGCTTGGAAGATATGGAAAGTTCTACGGGTATTTCGATACGATAACTGTCGGTGAAGCATTTAGAAAGTTTCTCCGTGAACGTAGCGAGGAAGTGGATGTTATCATCCGGAAGCGTAACTTCCTAGAAAAGGAAGAGCAACAAACGGTAGTCGAGCGATGCCATATTGCCCCTGATTACATTCAGGTTGAAATTAACCGGTATTTGAAGAAGTGAAAGACTTTAGCTAAAGGCTCATTAGGATGCTGGATCGTACTGACCGAAAGAGGCAATTGGGATGGAATAACCTATCCAATTCTATCTGTCCAAGCATTTAAGATTGATGGTAAATCCATCAAGGAGAATACCTTCTACAAACTAGTGGATGGTAAACCGGAAGAAGTAGAATAATTAAAATTAATAACGATTATGGATAGAGGACAAAATATAGAACTTGCAGCAAATGCAATAGTAGATGGCTTAAATGGCTTAGATGGCTTTGACAGAACTGATATGATAAATATGTTTGGTTCTGGCGTTACTTGGGCAGATGCTCATCCTAAAGAAATCGAAGGGTGTGACTTCTGCAAGCAAGAAAGAGTTGCTACTCACAAGTCTAGAGAATGCGATTTAAGCTATGACGGTGAAACTTTATGTGCAGATATTGATATACCCTTAACTTGGGGTAGTGCAACTGGATATTACGGATTTGATATTAACTATTGCCCGTTTTGTGGCAGAAAATTAAAGTGATTATGAATGACGAAACAGAAGCATATCACCTCGCCGATATCGAAGAGTGTAGAGGTGATTACGATGATAGTAGTTATAGTTATCAAGGTAAACGATACAGAGTTAAAGAAATAAACAATAGCCAAGAAGCCCCCAAAAGGCGTAATGAGAATGCTAAAGTTGGTACAGAGTGCCACTGCCCTATGTGTGGTAAGAAATTCATTAAAAAAGTCTACCAGCAAAAATTTTGCTGTATCAAGTGTAAGAATAACTATCACAATAAGAGACAAGTGTATTATTAAATTTAAAACCAGTATAAATATGAATAAAGAGATTAGTAATATCGTTGTAATTGATAGAGATGATTATGACGAACTTGTAGAAAAGGCTAACAGAACGGACGCTGAAATCAACGAACTTGCTGAACATCAGTTCATGAGAATTAACGAGGTTCCTGTACGTATTGAATTTAATCAATACCGAAACACTAAAAACTTCTCTGCCCCCATTGGATTTATCAGATGCTATGATAGTAGTAATAACGATGGCATATATAAGGCTTTGGACGAACTTGAACCAAAAATAAAAACGTGGATGGATGAGAATATATCTATGTTTGACAAGGAATTAAAAGACCAATGGATAACGAAGAAGAATTGTATAGGTCTTAGCAAGAGGGTGGATAACCTTGAACTAAGATGTAAAAAGCTGAAAATAAAAAATGTGTTCTTATTCTGTTATGCAGCAGTGATTTCGGTGATTGTGTTTTTGCTATTATCCTATTTAAAGTAAAACAATAAAGAAATGAATAAGTCGGAATTATACAAAGAACTTGATTTTGTAAGAAGTCAGATTCTACTTTTCAAAGAGAGAGCCGCACAAATAGACGGTGGAAACTGGCGAAAGAACGTCAGCGATGATTTCGATAAGTGTGCGCTTTGGTCGCATTATAAAAAAGTGATTTCAGAACTTGAATCTTTATTGAAATATAGATATGATGCAGAATGAATATACCGCAGGTCAGTTACTATCAATAAATAACTTGATAGTAGAAGTATGCGAGGTTGTAGCTGGGCAATGCTCAAATTGTGTAGGTTTTAAAAAGAAAACTTTATGTAATAAACTCCCTGACTGTGGGAATAAGTTCTATTTCAGAAAACTGAATAAATTTGAGATACGCAGAGCGGAAAAAAATAATCGAATTATTAAAGAGATTAATTCAAAACAAGATAGAAATGAATCAAATGGAATTAGTTCATGGCAGTTTATTTAGCGGTTTTGATGCCCCAAGTGTAGCAGCTTCCTGGATGGGTTGGGAAAATGCCTTTCACTGTGAGATAAACGATTTTTGCAACGAGATATTGAAATATTGGTTTCCTAATTCAGAACATTATGAAGACATTACCAAAACAGACTTTAGTCAATGGAGAGGACGGATTGACATCCTTACAGGAGGGTTTCCTTGCCAGCCTTTCTCCGTCGCAGGTCAAAGAAAGGGAGCGGATGATAACCGTTACCTCTGGCCACACATGCTCCGTGCTATACGGGAAATCCGACCCACTTGGGTTATTGGTGAAAACGTTGCTGGAATCCTCACGATGGTTCAGCCCGGCGAGGAGACTGAAATGGGAAGCCAGACCTCTCTTTTCGGAGAAGATAACCGAAAAAGAATATTGCTACAACAGGAATACGTTGTCGAAACCATCTGTAAAGACCTTGAGCGAGAAGGATATTCCGTCCAGCCGATGCTTATTCCGGCTTGTGCCGTCGGAGCACCCCACAGAAGAGACAGGGTATGGTTTGTCGCACGACTTACTACCGACACCGCGTGCCATGGAAGTGGTGGAACATCCCATGAAAGCTGCCGAGAGAACAAAAGACAGAACTGGGACGAAACTGAACAATCTTTCGTCCGGAGCGAAATTCGGGTTGCTACCAACACCAATGGCAAGCGATGCTACGACGGGTGCGATAATTGGAGAGAACGACACCTTTATAACGACCAAAAACGGGACTCAGAGGAAGATAAACCAGAACGGGACGAACGGAAGTATAGGGCTTGCAAGAATGGTTCAACTACTTCCAACTCCCAATGCCCGGGAAGCAGACAAATACATGAAGAAGTACAATCCGAAGAGCCAGATGGGGACTGCGTTGACTGCAATGGCAATGAACAACTTACTCCCCACTCCACGAGCCAACAAAGTGAACGGATGCGATTTAGACAATCCGAATATAGCATTCAGGAACAAGGGAAACTTGGAGGAATCGGTAGCGAAAGCCATTATAACATCTGGGGAGGAGAGTACTCCGAAGAGAAATGGCGCAACTTCCCAACTCAATCCCCTGTTTGTCGAGGAAATGATGGGCTTCCCTTTGATGTGGGCGACCTTACCATTCCTTTCACAAAGTGGAGACAGGAATCAGTCAAGGGATATGGAAACGCCATAGTTCCGCAGGTGATTTTTGAGATATTTAAAGCAATAGAAGAAGTAGAACAATTAGGGTAAAACAAATTTAAAAAGGAGGCAAATTATGACAGTACAAGAATTGATTGATAAATTAAACGGCATTGAGGATAAAGACGTTGATGTTTTCCTTGATTCAGGAGATATAAATCTATGGAATGCCAACGAAGTCTATATTGATGATGATAAGACAATAGTAATCATTGCTAATTGAATAAATATGAGCGAATTAACTAAAATGATAAAAGTTCCTCTTTGGGAGCTAAAAGAAATAGCTGATACACTTCGGATGGTAGCAAATGCGCTTGATTCTCCTAAAAGAGAATCATGTTTAGATCGAAATGTAATGCGTTCATGGAATCATGTAGTTGATATGATAAAAGGAAAGATACCCTCTGCACCTGAAAGCATTGACTACTATATGAAAGTGGGCCAGGTTCCTAATATAAACGAATAACGAAATGGAAATAAATAAATACTTATATAGCAAAGCTTTTGATAAAGCTTTGAAAGTAGAGTTCCTCACCAATCGTGAAGAACTCTTTTTATATGCAGGCGCTTTGTATTCTGCTATGATGTGGAGTAGGGAAGTGAATGAAAAGAATAGGGTTATTCTGAAAAAGAATAAATATGTAAAATAAGAAAGGAGAACCAAGCGCACGACCACTCAATCCTCCCTCACACGATTATGATGCAAATATACTATTTACTTTTAAAATAATTGTGTTATGGAACTGGATTTTAACAAAATAATTCGTCTTAAAAAAATCAGAATTGAGAAATCAGAACTTTCAGAAGAAGAAAATACCTTAGCTTCACCGATTTTGAGAGATAAAAGCCTTATTAGGGATATCTATAAAATCTTCGTTGAGTTATTGAATAGCCGAAGTCTTCCCCCTTGTATTGATAGTGTAACACAACGAAAGAAGTTCATTTTCATTATCCTGTACCTGTTTTCTCCAAGCTCGCTTGCCGGTGGGAAAATGGCATCAGGGTTACGTCCAGAAATAGCAAAGGTTCTTGGAGTTCAATCAGAATGTACCATTTCCGACAACTGTGCGGATGTCGTGTTTCTGTATCAGAACTATGGGGATTTCAGTGGGGATATAGAGTATCTTTACACCGAAATCGTAAATCGGTTAAAATTCAAAGGGCTAATCAATTAATGAGCCGGAGTTTAGTGCTCCGGCTTTTCTGCGTTACCTACTTTAATTGGTGGAATTATTATTTTAAGTATGTCTTTTATATACTTCTGAACCTTCTTTGTTATGGGACGATAATTTGTAAATTGAATATCTCTTCCGCTATCTAAATCAATATAGACACCATACATTTTATCGCATTCTTGTATTAATTTGTTGAAGTTCTTTAAATTTGAATATCTAGATTCGTAACAGTGTAAGAAATCTCCTAAATCATTGATAGATTTAATAGCTTGTCCTAATTGTCCTTGTGACTCATAACTTTCATCCATTTCAATGTCTTTTTTACATTCAATTAGATGATTTATTAACTCTTTGTCTAAATTATTGCATATTTCAAAAAGTGATTTTGAAAACTCATATTCATTGAGTAATTCCATTTTGAACAATTCTAATGAATTATTGTATTGGGATTCTACTGATTTAATGATATTAGTAATGCTTTCTATGTCTTCTTTGGTAGCAAGATTCTTCCCTTTTTCTTCGTTATATGCTTTCTTTCGAGATATACTGCACAAGAATATAAAGTTCCCTATGGCTAAAATGACAGCAATAATATTGATAATTGTATTGACATCCATATCATTCTCCTTTCTCTATTTTTATCTTTTTTCCACAATGGGGGCAAATAATAGCGTTTTCTTCTTTATCCTCATTCAGTAAGTCAATTATTCCTACATCTAATGCCTTTGCTATTTCACCTAACTTCCCAATGGTAGGGTTGCCGGACACTGCGGCATACAAGGCCTGATATGTCACTCCCATTCTTTTAGCAAGGTCTTGCATGGTAATGCCCTGCTGTTTGCAGATTTCTTGTACTCTTAGCATGATATTCAAATTATAATTTGATGCAAAGATAGGAATAGTTTTCAAATTATACATAGAATATATAAAGAATAGTATCAAAAAATAATTTGAAAAATTTTCTATCAAAATTTGTTTTATTCAAAATAAAATTTGATATTTGCATCGTGATAATAAAAACATAGTTTGAATAACAATTAAAATATATAAGATATGGCAACAAAGAAGATTGATGAAGAGAAGACATTGAAATATGCAGTAGCATTTTACTTCTGCACGTCAGGTAAGGTAAACTTCATGTTAGGCAATAAAATGTATCAGCATATAAATACTGTTTATGACCAAAGAGAAGATGGTAGAGGTTTCAATACTTGTGAGATCGTTTACAACTACAAGGCTCAAAAGTATGAGGTTCTGAATGTAGATACAGAAATAGGTAGCAAAGAGATTACAATATTATAAGTTTAACCGGCAGGGCTTTTGCCCTGCGCAATATAGAAGATTATGAATATAAAAGAAATAGAAATTGGTTTGAGATACAGAATTTCAGGTGATTTAGCTAATGGTCACTATGCAGATGGCACACCACGCATATCGCACGATGATGTAGTAAGAGTGATAAAGAGAGTCACGGATACTCATGTGATTTTAGAGTGTGGACGTATGTTTATCATTAACGACAATCTCAAAATAGAGAAGTTCTAAGTTTTAATCCGGTAGCCTTCGGGCTACCACAATACACACGATTATGAAAGCGGATTTAGTTTTAGTTATCAGCCCTGAAGCCCCATTGATGAAGCAATTGGGCAAAGTATTGGGTAAGATGGTAACCCCTTATGACTTCTCTACTATAGAGAGGGGTGAAAAGTACATCACCATACAGCATGATGAAACTGGTCTTGTTGTGGCTTATACGAGTGAAGAGAGATTGAATGTGAAATTTTAAATGTTGGATTATTATGGAAACATTGGATAATGAAGGGTGGATAAGGATTGCTGATTGCATTCCTCCCGTTAACGAAAAGGTGGAATTACATACCGGTGACTATGAATATACTGGCACTGTAGATAAAGATGGTGAAGTTTGGGTGTGTTTAGGTTTAAGTGACGAAGAAGAGTATTATAGCAATTTAGATGATGGATATATTACACATTGGAAACCAATAAAATAAATAAAAGCGTATGAATAGAGCAGATGTAATCACGTATTTTGTAATGTTTGTTTTCATTTCAGCCTCTCATGTTACAAAATCAATTAGCAAAACAGATTGCTTATTGTATATTATCTGTATGACATTGATATATATATTACTTGTGTTGTGTAGAATTAAAAGCAATATTGAAAAACGTAAATGATTATGAGCAAAGAATATAGAGTTGTAAGATACTTCGATGGCTATCCCGAATACACCATGTGCAAATGCGATACAATTGAAGAAGCAAGGGTTAAATGCAAAGAGCATAACGATAAAGAGAACAAGCCTTATATCAGCTATCATATATTGGTAGATGGCGATGAGAAATTTGGTGGTAAAACTTATAGAACTGAATGATTATGAGAAATGAAGATATAGAAGCAATGGCAGATATATTTCAAGAATATGATATTTCTGCATCAACCGATGTAATCGAGAAAGTTGCAAGTGATTTTATAGACCATTTGGATGCAATGCGAGATATGGAAATGACACCATTTATGAAAGATAACGGTGAATCGGATTCTCAAAAAGTATTAAGGTTAGAGCGTGAATTAAGCCAAGTTAAAACTGAATTTGCGAGAATATCCAAAGAAAATCAAGTTTACCATGATAGTGTGATGCAAAGACGAAATGCGTCTGAGGTTTGGATTGAAGATAATACAGTAAAATATAGCTTATGAACTCAATAAACGAAAACGGTTGCAGCGTATGCCAGCCCGGTAAAGAGAATTACACTACCTACACAACGAAGTTAGGCAGAAAGAGAGTGAGAATGTACCAGTACGACTATCGTACTGAAAGTGGTGAGCTATTCTCTTGTTGTGCGCCTACCTTAGAGGCATGCAGAGAAAGACGTGATATTTGGCTTAGTTCACGACAATAAACCGATTGTCGTGTATAACGATTGAAGATATTTCGTTATCTTTGGTTGTGGTAGTACCTTTGGGGTACTATCGCGGGGTAGAGCAGTGGTCAGCTCGCTACTTTGACTTGGTAGAGGTCCGGGGTTCGAATCCCTGTCCCGCAACTATGAATATTAATTAAAAAAATGACACGATTATGAAGGTACTTGCATTAACTATTAAACAACAGCCTTTCAACGAAATTTTGACTGGCGAGAAAACTGAAGAATTTAGAGAATTAAGACCTACCATGTATTGTTCAAGATATGTTGTTTATCGTGGCGATGATGGTAAAATCTACAAAATGGCATCACTCGTACCTAAAGGTGTTGACTGTAAGCCTGAAATAGTAAAATATGATGCGCTAAAGCTAATAACAGGTGAACAAAAAGGTACACGCCCTTATTTGATTGTTGAGGTAAAATCAGCACAAATAGAAGTCATAACAGACAAAAACGATAATGTTATAACGTATGAGAAAGACGGTATGATGTATGCTATGGCTCAAATAGTTTATAAGTTGGGCAAAGTTTTAGAAAAATTCAATTGTTAAACCATAAAAATTAATTGCCGAGTCTATAATTATCAAAGAGGTGACAATATTGGCGCACGAAGAGGTGTGTCAGGTCGTATTCAAAACAGAGAGCAGCAACAGAGGGACTATAACCGTTTGTTTGGTGCGAAATGATGAATATACAGCAACATTCATCAAAAGTTATAGCCACGGTCAGAAGTCAGACTGACCGTGTGCTATTGTTTTATTCATGTGGCAAAGATTCTATCGCAATGCTCGATATGGTTGCGCCACTTTTTAAAGAAGTGGTATGCGTATTTATGTATTTTGTCAAAGGATTGAATCATATAAATAGATTCATAAATTACTCAAAATCAAAATACAGTAACGTGACATTTCTTGAAGTGCCACATTGGAATTTGTCAAGGGTATTGAAAATTGGATTATTTTGCCAACCACAGAAAGACATCAAAATACTGAAATTAGCAGATGTGATAGAACGTGTCAGAGCGCATATAGGCATTGACTGGTGCTTTCTTGGTATGAAACAATCAGATAGTCTGAATCGCAGGTTAATGCTTAGGACATACGAAGATGAAGCGATAAACATAAAGTCAAAAATAGCCTATCCTTTATCATTGTGGAAAAAAAAAGAAGTGCTTGCATATATTAAATTCCATAATCTTCCAACTCCTGTTGAATACTCTAAAGAAGCCGGTAATGGGCTTTGGTTTGATATAAAAGTATTCTTATGGTTAAAGAAAAATGAGCCGGAGGACTTACAGAAAATATTAAAGGCATTTCCATTATCAGAAAAAATATTATTCGATTATGAGCAAAGAACTAAACAGATACTTTAAATCGGAGCCGGTAGAAATCGCTCGCAGTAGCATTCGTTTTGCCAATTATAATCCAAGGAAGATAACGGATTCTGCGTTGAAAAAGTTAAAGCAGAATATTAAACGTGTTGGAATGCTTGGAGGTATTATATGGAATGAGCGGACAAATAATTTGGTTTCTGGTCATCAACGTGTAACCGTTTTGGATCAACTCAATGGATATGACGGTACAACTGAAACGGATTATATACTTCGTGTTGACAAGGTAAACCTATCAGAAAAAGAGGAAAAAGAACAGAATATCTTTATGAACAATCAATCTGTTCAAGGAGAATTTGATATAGAAGCCTTGCGCAATTTATTACCTGAGATTGATTTTAAGAGTGCAGGATTAACAGAACAGGATTTATCAATCATTGGTATAGACTTTGATATGCCTGTTTTAGAAGATATACGGGCAGGAATAGAAGATATGTCCAGCTCTTATAATGAAGATAAGGACAGAGAAAAGAAAATTGCTGAATTATCAAGAGAAGCCAAAATTGCACATAATAAGGAAGTTAAGCAACAAGTAAAGGAGAATGCGCAGAAGCAAGCCGAGGATATGGATGCTTATGTGATGTTATCCTTTGATACCTATGAAGCTAAAGCCGTTTTCTGTGAGAGATTCGGTTATGATCCGGATATGAAATTCATAAAAGGAGAAGTGTTTGATGAACAAGTAGAACGGGTAGATTGATATGAGCAATAGTGAATCTCAAAACCAAAAAGGTCGTGGAGGAAGAAAGCCTAAGTTTGACTATACAAGCGAGGACTTTCTTTCTCTTGTAGAGTCGTATGCCAAAAAGGGATTCACTGATAAGGAAATTGCTCATGCCGTTGGGTTATGTCCTCAAACTTTTTGTGAGAAGAAAGGTGAGTACCCCGAATTGAACGAAGTATTATCGCGTGCGCGTTGTGCTATAAACGCTCTTGTACGTGCTAAGTTCCTTGCTATGGCTCTTGGTGGTATTAAGACTAAGAACACCACTATCAGAAAAATTAAGGACAGAGAGGGCAACCTGACGGGCGAGGAAGAAGTTCAAATCGTAGAAGGTGAACTGGCTCCAAGTTTACAAGCGCAGTCTGTTTGGTTATATCATTACGATGAAGATTGGAGAAAAGTTGAACGTAAGCAGGATGAAGAAGCTGACATTCCTACTGACATAAACCACGGTATCAGTATTGATTCCTGGATTAAAGACAAACTGAAATGATAACTCCCCAAACAATATATCACCCCTTATACACCGATAACGAGAAATTCATTATCCTTATCACCGGTGGACGTGGATCGGGAAAGTCTTTCAATGCTTCCACTTTCATCGAGCGATTGACCTTTGAACTCACAGAAACTGAGAAGATAGTCCACCAGATTCTCTATACTCGCTATACGATGGTTTCCGCTGGTATGTCTATCATCCCCGAAATGATGGAGAAGATAGACCTCGATGGAACTACTAAGTATTTCAAGACTACCAAGACGGATATAGTCAATAAAATGACTAAGAGCCGTATCATGTTCCGAGGTATCAAGACTTCATCTGGTAATCAGACGGCAAAATTGAAGTCTATTCAAGGTATCACTACTTTTGTCTGTGATGAAGCGGAAGAGTGGACGAATGAGGAAGAGTTCGACAAGATAATGCTCTCCATTCGTAAGAAAGGGATTCAGAACCGGATTATCATCATAATGAATCCTTGTGATTCCAATCACTTCATTTACAAAAAGTATATTGAGAATACTCACAAGCTGGTAGAGATTGACGGAGTTCAGGTTCAAATCTCCACTCATCCTAATGTACTTCATATCCATACGACATATCTTGATAACTTGGAGAACCTTTCTCCTGAGTTCCTTAAAGAGGTAGAGGACATGAAGGAGAATAACCCGGAGAAATATGCTCATGTGGTTATCGGTCGTTGGGCTGATGTGGCGGAAGGTGCCGTATTCAAGAAGTGGGGTATTGTGAAAGAGTTCCCACAGGAATGCAAAAAGGTAGGAATAGGGCAGGATTTCGGATTTACTAATGATCCTTCCGCTGCTGTAAGATGTGGCATCATTGATAACCGTTTGTATGTTGATGAACTTTTCTATGAAACGGATATGCTTTCGTCGGCTATTGCCAACAGGTTAAAGCCTTTCTCTATGAAAGTTTTTGCCGATTCGCAAGACCCTCGATTGATTCAAGAGATAAAGAACAGAGGCGTGAATATCTATCCGGTAGATAAGTTTCCCGGCTCAATTAAAGCGGGTATTGATAAGATTAAAGACATGGAGTTCTTTGTAACAGAACGCTCTTACAATCTTATTACTGAACTTCGGAAATATGTTTGGGACAAAGATAAGGATGGAAACTACATCAATGAGCCAGTAGATGAATATAATCATTTGATGGATGCCATTAGATATTATGTATTGGGTTGTTTGCTTGGACGCATTTTGAAACCGAAAGATTTAACAGGAATATTCACACACTAAAAATGTAAGCTATGCCATTAAGTTTAGAAGAAATATTAGCATTACCCGATATCGGACAGAAAATAAGCTATTTAAAGAAGGGGCGGAAAACCGAACTTCCAGACCGTTGTAAACTTTGGGATGATTGGAATCCTGAACGCCATGAAATCATGGTTGACAAAGAGAAGTACCCGGATAGAAAAGTTCTTGAAAAGGAAGCGGAAAAGGTCTTCGATGAAAAGACAGGAAAGACCTACGAAATCGAAGCGAAATACAAGACCGAACCAGTGAACCGTATCTCCATTCCTTTGGAGCAGGATATAGTGAACATTCAAACGGCTTTTACTGTCGGCACCGAGCCGTCAATGGATTGCACTCCAACAGATGATGACGAAAAGAAACTGTTGGATGCGGTCAAAGCTGTATTCAAATCCAACAAAATCAAGTACCAGAACAAAAAGATTGTCCGTTCTTGGCTTTCCGAACTGGAAGTTGCAGAATATTGGTATGTTACCGATGATGATTCGTTTTGGGCTAAGTTCTGGAAAAAGGTAAAGACTACCTTCGGAGGAAAGGTAAAACCTACCAAGAAGCTGAAAAGCGTATTATGGTCTCCGTTCCGTGGGGATAAGCTTTATCCGTTCTTCAATGATGAAGGTAAGATGATTGCTTTCTCACGTGAGTACAAGAAGAAGCTCATGGATGATTCGGAGATAACTTGCTTTATGACTATCACTGATAAGATGGTCTATCAGTGGGATTTGGCTAAGGGGTATGAGGAAAGAACTTCATTTGCTCATGGCTTCTCTAAGTTACCGGTTCTCTACGCTTATCGTCCTGAACCTTATTGCAAGAAGATAAAGACCTTCCGGGTCCGGTTGGAAAAACTGTTATCTAATTACGCAGACTGTATAGACTACCATTTCTTCCCATTGCTAAAATTAGTCGGTGATGTGGAAGGCTTTGTCGGGAAGAATAAAGACAAAATCGTGAAGCTTACCGGGCAGGGTGCAGATGCTCAATATTTGACGTGGAACCAAGTCCCAGAAACAATACGTTTTGAAGCCGAAACACTTACGAACAACGCTTATGATATGTCCAATACTCCAAGAATATCCTTTGAGACATTGAAGGGTGTAGGCAAAGCATCAGGAACCGCTTTCCGTTTCATGTTCATGGGTGCCCATATGAGCGTAAGTAATCATGCGGAAGTGATAGGTGAGTTTTTACAGCGAAGGGTTAATTTCCTTGTTTCTGCTTTAGGCTCTATCAATCCAACCGAGTTTAGCAAGGCATCACAGACCATCGACATAGAAACGGAACTTGCTCCATATATGATTGATGACTTGAACGATAAGGTGGCTACTGCCGTCTCCGCTGTCAGTGGTGGCATTTGGTCAACACGTGAGGGGATTATGTTTGCCGGGAATGCTGATAGGGTAGAAGAGGAACTTGCAGAAATCAAAGAGGAGCAAGCAGCAAAGAATGAGCAAATCGGAAATAAGGAAACATAATTTTAAGAAAGAGGGGAGTAAATCCCCTCTTTATATTTCTTTTTCTATTTTTCCGATCGGAAGATTATGATACCGAAGGCTCTCCAATATGTGAATAAGCACCTCTAATTTCACCTATAGGTACAAGTTGCAGTGGTATTTCTAGTACATCATCATTATAAGCAATTTCAAGTCTCCATCTATATAATGGAAGTTCATCATAACCATCGGATTGTCGTACAGTTATTATATTATCCATAAAGGTAATAGACTTAATCTCATCCTTCTGGACTTTCAAATCGGTCATGGGGAAAGATATAGTACTAAAAGTGTCTTTAACTTGTTTGAGAAAACTCTGTTCTTCTATTTGTTTTATATCCAACTTGTTCAAGGGAATACCTCTAAAAAAAGTTATCTCATTTCTTCCACTAAAAATATCTCCCACAAAATCAAATTCATTTTTTAACTTCACTTCCTTAATAGTGATGAGTCCATCTTTTGCAAAAAGGCGAATATTTAACTGCATCTGATATTCTCCTGCATGCACATACCGTGTACTAAACGATACAAGTTCAGCTCTTAAGTGAGGTTTACGTATAAAATCTTTATATACTATAATCCCTAAATTTATAATACCAAGAGCAAAACCACCAAAAGCGGCTATCGGTGTCAATGCTGAAAAGTCCATATCCAATTTCTTAATATATTATATCATCAACATATCCAATACAAGCATAGGAACCTTGGAAAGATGTAAGCACTAAGTATTTGCCATCTCTAAAGTCGATCTCAATATTAGATATTCGATGTCCTATGCTTGCACAGTATTCAATGATATCATTTAATGAAGTTACAGGAACTTGTGTGTACCCGTTGGGGTGAAAATAAATCGTTTTCATAATATTACCTCCTTTTTTTATTGGTTTATAATTTACCAGCCAAATTCTTCACATCTTCCGCTGATTTAACTTCATGCACTATATCTCCGACCTTTACGAAGCCGATAACATTACTGGCATTAGGCTTTTCAAATAGTTCGGCAAGAGGAATATTTAATGTATTTGCAATCTTTTCTAATGTTTGCAACTGCGGATATTCCCCTCGTAAAGTCTTATTCAGACTTATATCAGATATTCCCATTTTTTCTGCTAACTCTTTTTGAGTTATACCTTGCCCTTGACAAAGTTCTTTTATCCTTGTTCTAAAGTCCATAATACTATATAGTTTTATTCGGCAAAAATAGATATTTATACCACATAATACAATTATATGACTAAAATAAATCTACTTAGTTTTATTTTTAACATTATTTATTGCTTTAGATATTGTAGAATTAAACTAATTAGTTTTACTTTGCAATATCAAATTAAACGAAGTAGTATAATTAAAAACATATAAGAGTATGAGCACAAAATTTAGAAGTCAGATGAAAGAGGTTATGTCAATGGCATGGTCTTTTGTTCGCAAGAACGGTTATTCAATGAGTGAAGCATTAAAATGCGCATGGGCTAATTTGAAGCTCAAAGCAGCTTTGAAAGTAAAAGTAGTAGAGTTCTACTTCAAGAAAACCGATGGTTCGTTACGTCAAGCCTTTGGCACTCTCTTAGAAAGCAGAGTACCCGAAACAAAAGGTACAAGTAGAAAGCCAAATGATAACTTACAGACCTATTTTGATACAGAGGTCGGTGATTGGCGTTGCTTCAAGAAGTGTAACCTAATTAAAATCGCATGATTATGACACTAATAGCTGAAAATCAAGAAGTAAAAATATACCGTCATAAAACAGTAGGCGGTTGGATTAACGTATATCAGTTCAGAAATGGCGAATTGGTGTTCGGGTCAAAGAAAGTATCAGTTCTGAATAGATTTGAGAAAACTCAGGTTTATAAGAGAATTTGTATGGCGATCAACTACAACAATTAAATCAACACGATTATTAAAAGGCAGTCTTGCACGACTTTAAAGGCTGCCTTTATTATTAATAGAGCAAAAAGTATGAATGAAAATTATAAATATAATCAAAGAGAGCACGCCCAAAGTATTTATGTTGTTTTAAATGAAGAAACTAAGCGCGTTAAAATCGGGATAGCATATTGCGTAAAAACAAGGTTTTCAAGTTTGGTTTCTGCATCGGGATGTAGATTGAAACTTATGTATTACACAGAAAGAATAATTGGTGCTTGTGATATAGAGAAGCAAGCCCACGAAAGATTTAATGAAGATAGATACATAGGCGAATGGTTTAATATAAAATGGGAAGATGCTGTAAATTGTATAAAAAGTCTTCTTGTTGATTATACGAACCGTAATTCTAAAAGTATGGATGCTGTAATCGAGAGTGAATATGAAACTATTGAACAGCCTCAAATAATCTCTAAAAAGAAAAAAGAAACGTGGTATGGTAGTAATGAAAGAGTTTTAGATATATCTCTTGGTAAGTTTAAGAGAGTAGATAAAGATATATATCAAAACAAGCAAGGGAAATTATTTAAGATTGTATATCGAGACAAACAATGGCTAATAACCAATTTGTAATCTGCTCCTTAGTCAGAAAAATTGCGTGGTTTATAATTTTAGTATAAGAAAAATAGAATATTTAGCAGTGATTCTTACGGAGTTGCTGCTATTTTATTGGATCTATTGTTAAAAGTAACAAAAATGTTACTAATCTTATGGGGCATACTTGTTTGGTAGTAACAAAAACGTTATCTTTGTGTTGAATTTAAAAGCTCATTGAAATTATGAAAGTATCAGAATTAGTAAGAATGCTTACGAAAGCTGGTTGTTTTATTCATCGTCATGGTTCTAATCATGATATTTGGTATAGTCCAATAACCAAACAGACTTTTCCAGTACCAAGACATGAGAGCCAAGAAATGAGAGACGGCACATTAAAGAGCATTAAGAAGATGGCGGGGATTTAATCCCTGCCACTTACTTACTGAATTGAGAAGCATATTTCAATGGCTTTTAAATTTCAAATCAAAAACAAAGAGTTATGAAGATACTTGCTATTATTGAAAAGGGAGCAGATGGTTTATACTCCATCTATTCGGATGATATGTTACTTAATCATGGATTGGGTGGATATGGTTCAAGCGTGGAAGAGGCGAAGGCTGACTTCTTTGAAAGTATTAAAGAAGCAAAGGAAATGATTATAGAGGAAGGTAAAGTTCTTCCTGATGGAGCGGATGCTATTGATGTAGTGTTTAAATACGACCTTCAATCATTCTTTAATTATTTTGATTGGATAAATGTTAGCCAGTTTGCCAAGAAGGTAGGAATAAATGAATCAAAGATGCGACAGTACAAAAACGGATTGGCATTCGCTGGAGAATCAACCACAAAGAAGATTCTCGATACTATAAAGAATATCGGAGCAGAATTACAATCTGCTACTTTATAAATTCAAAGCTTTTAAATTCAAAATTAAGGCGTGAGGCTCCGGCTATTCACGCCTTTTTGGTTTTATACACCTGTATCTTCTATTAACTTCAACTTTGCTCCGTATTTGGGGCAGATAAAGCTATTCCCTCCAACCTCATCCGGTGATGCAAAGAGTTGCCACTAATTTTTATGTGCATTGGTTATAAATATTAGAATATTATTTTGAATTATAGAATTATATACATATCTTTGTCAAACGATAATTGAGTAACCAATGAGAATATTTACTGAACAAGCATTAAAAGAATATGCAGAGAACCATCCCGACTCGAAGGTCGCTTTGCAAGAATGGACCACCATTGTAAAGCAAAGCAAGTGGACTTGCTTTGCCGATATTAAGAAAACATTTAATAGCGTTGATAATGTAGGTAATCAGCACTATGTTTTCAACATCAAAGGTAACAACTATCGTTTGGTAGTAGTGATTAAATTCACCATTCAGTTTGTGTATATTCGCTTTATTGGTACTCATAAAGAATATGATAAAATAG
>ERZ791872.597-NODE-597-length-33971-cov-8.072001_pt1 | contig 33971 bp, 29 predicted proteins | sample MGYA00510279_ERZ791872 | MGnify/ENA primary metagenome ERZ791872 (study PRJEB30046, sample SAMN00792103) | human gut metagenome | study: EMG produced TPA metagenomics assembly of the A metagenome-wide association study of gut microbiota in type 2... | reverse complement strand
ATGCTGCCCCCGTCGCAATTAGTACTGCTCCTCCAACCATCCTCCAGATTCCCTGCGTCTTTCTCTTTTCGGCTTCATCCTTTATCTTCTGTTCTGTCTCATAGATTTCATCGTATGCTTCTTTATTCTTCTCATGCAGGTCTCCAAATATTTTGATGCTTTTGTCCAGGGCACCTGCATCTTTACCTGTGATAAAACTGCCTGTTTCATAGCTCTCAATCGCACCCTGGCTAAGACCTACTTTTGAAAGGCATGACTGCAGATTTTCCAGAAGCAGCTCTACTGAATTTTCAAGCCGTACCACATTTTCCCTCTCGTAGCTGTTTACATTTGAGACAAGCTTTATAAGGTCGCTGTCCATCTGCTCATGGATATCAAATACTCCGTTAATGTCCGGCATGCCCACATCAGATATGTCCGATACTTCTGAAAGTACACTTCTTATTTCGCCCGTATACTCATCAGTATCCTCATAGTTTGATGCCAGTTTTTTCCTGAATTCCTGTATTGCTTCTTCATCCAGTTTGAAGTTCGTCGAGCTATCAATGGCACGGTATCCATCCTTGTATGCTGCCATATTGTCAAGCAGTGTCTGTGCAGTTACTTTAATGCCTGACAGGATTGTTATATGTGCTTCACCAAGATAACTCTTTACTGCGTCTCCGGTTTTTCCTGTAAATACTGCATTTTCCGTAAACATATTGATTCTTTCTATGCAGTTATCAATATTTTCAATTAGATTGTCAATTTTTCGCTTATATTCCCAGAACAGATCACTGAGATCCGTATAATTTATCTGAAACCCTTCCATTTTCATCTCCTAGTTTTATGGTATCACAGCTGTATCTGATAGTCCAATACCATTTTTAATATAATCTCCCTGTTTTCTGTCTTTTTCATTTATTGCATTTATTATCAGGTCTATTTTTGCCAGATCATTATTTAACGTATCTCTGTAATCTTTCACAAAGGCTTTCAGCTGCCTGTATTCTTCCTGAAATTTGTCCATTGCTTCAGATCTGCTTTTGATTTCTGTCTCTGCCGCTGTGAGACTTACGGAATCAGAAGCTGTTTTTATACCGGCAGTCATAAAAGATACCTGCATATTATCAAGGCTGATTTCCATCTTCGTATTTCTCCTCTCCCTTTTATTAATTGAAAAAATTCTGTATTTTCGTGCACAGATCATCCCATGCGTTAACAAGTCCTGAAAGCACACCATATTTTTCATTCATTTTTTCTTTTAGTGTATTTATTTCCCAGTTGATGGCATCCTCAGCTGCATCTATATTTGACACATATCCGTCATAAGCTGTATATAAATTTCCGCTCTCACATGAATCATAACATTCCTGTGCATTGCTGCCTGTCCACATGCACTGATAAAGGTCTGAATTTATCATATTCCTCTGGTTATGCTTGATATCATCAATAGCCTCCTTGGCATCATCCAGCTTCCTGTATGCCGCTTTCAGCCTCTCTATTTTCTCATCAAGCACATCTATCTCTGACTGGCACTGTTCCTGCTGTTTTTTATTGTCAGCTTTCTTTTTCTTCAGTTTATTGTATTCTTTTCTGTCATTCTTTTTTGCCATATCAGTTCACCATGCTTCTTTTGAGTTTTCTTACATCTGCGCGCTCTATTTCTGTTTTCTCCATGGCATTAAAGATGTTATCACACATCATTATCTCATCATCATCTACATACCCTTCAAACACAACCCTGCTGATATCTGTATGCTGAAAATACATAAGCCTGTCACCATTCATTCCCTCAGGATATGGGCAGGCAGCATAATCAAAGAACTGTTTACAGCCATTTATATTTACCTGCAGTGCTCTTGCAACAATCACAAATTTTTTTATGCCACCGCTTACTACTACAACGCTCCCAAGTGGCAGAAAATCAAATTTTTCATTCATATCTTTTCACCTCATACTTTAATAAACTTTTCATACATACAAAAAGGCTGCAGCAACCGGTATTCACCGGTTGTTGCAGCCGAACTGTCATTACTACATGTAACTGTTTTAGACTCTGGCTTTGCGACCCTATGTTTCCATAAGTGTGCCCTTATGGTTAATAATTTTATTGAATTTGCACATTTTTGTCAATATATTTTTCTGGATAAAATGTTAAATTGTCAGCTGCAGCACCATTTTTGCCGCAAGTGCCAGCATCCATGCCTTGGCATTCGCAAAGCCTTCTGAAGTATTGCTAAACTCGAATGCCCCATTACTTAATTCTCTTCATCTGACATCGATTGCCCTAATATAATGAGTTTCACTGCCTATATCGCATCCTGCTATAAGCATGTCATCCGTAATGAATGAGAGTTTATCATTCTTAGCAAACTTACCATTTGTTTCCAAGTCTCGCCAGGTATAGGATCTCAGTTCTTTTTTAATCACCTCTATTTTCCTGATCAATTCTTCTTTTGACAGAAGCTTTATTGCCTGATTTTCTACATTTACTTGCTTTTTTGTTCTTCTTGCTTTAAGCCAACTTATCTCTCGTAGCCTAGCCTTATATGTGATTTCTGTTCGTCGTACCAGAGATTTGCTTACAGCTTCCTTCAGATTCTACCTCACGGTAGACACCCTTGCTGTTCGGCTATACACTTCCCACTATCTAGGAGTGTTCGGGACTTGCACCCGTTAGAGCGCGCCCATGGCGCGCAAACTTAAAAATCCGCTATACTCACCTATCGTATAGCGGATTAAAAATACATTATTCAATTTTCATCTTATTTTTTATTGCTCTAAGCTATTGTACCATTTGCAATGTCGTTCTTTGCAAATAAATATGTAATAACCGGCATAAGAATGGCTGAAATAATTGCTTTGACAATATTAACGGCACTAAGCTGTGCTGCAATAGAATATGTAACCATACTTACAATGAATCCCAGGGCTGCAAATGCAAAAATAAGCACCAAACCAATCTTTTTGTGTGCGAAAAGCAAAATACCGATAGAAACAGTTATGACAATCTGTAGTATAACGCCAATGAAACTCAGTACGACATATATCGAACCTAATCCTAAAGCAGCTCCTACGACTGAAGCACCCAGTGCAACGACAATACCGCCAATTGCTGCAAGAACATTCACCACGAAAATAATCCATAACCATACGGTTAAACCTGTTGAAAGCTTATTGTTTTCCATAATTATCCTCCTTTAGTAATCCCAATTTTTTTCAACATGTACATTATAATGTACTGAGAAATTTATTTCAATAGTCAAAATGTTTTATTTTAAACTTTTTACTTCCAGGCTAATCAAAAAAAGGTCATTGATTTAAATGACAGATGCATTTACAATATAGCTATTATGAAAAAATTATTTGTAAAATATGTCTCACAAAACATACTCGGCATGGTGGGTATGTCATTATATATACTTGCCGACACCTTCTTTATATCAAAGGCGGTCGGCTCAAACGGTATCACTGCGCTCAATCTGGTGCTGCCTGTATACAATTTGATTTTTGCCATAGGCGCAATGATCGGAGTCGGCTCCGCCATCAGATATGTCGTAGAAAAAAATAAGGGCGATACATCCAGCGAGAGCTACTTTTTTCATGCCCTGCTGTGGTGTATTATAATAAGCGTTATATTCATATTGATTGGTATTTTCATCCCTGACAGGCTCGTAGGGCTGCTCGGCGGAGATTCGGCAATTATAAATACCGGTAAAAACTATACACGTATTTTCATGCTTTTTACACCGTTTTTCATGTGCAACTATGTGTGCAACGCTTTCGTAAGAAATGATGGCGCACCATCCATTGCCATGTGCGCCACACTTTTCAGCAGCCTTTTTAATATTGTTTTTGATTACATACTCATGTTCCCGCTTGGACTTGGTATGGAGGGAGCAGCTTTAGCTACCGCTATTTCACCGATTATAGGCATCCTGATATGCTGTATTCATTTCTGCTCAGACAAATGCTCCGTAAAGCTTAAGCCGACGGTTCCATCTGTCAAGAGACTCTTTTACTCCTGCCAGGTTGGTGTTTCTTCCTTTGTTGCTGAGATATCATCAGGTGTCATAACTATTGTCTTCAATATGATTATCCTGAGGCTTGCAGGAAATATCGGCGTGGCAGCATACGGTGTGGTTGCCAATACGTCACTGGTCGCTGTAGCTTTGTTCAACGGAATAGCACAGGGTTCACAGCCTCTTATCAGCGACTATTACGGCAGAGGACTAAGAAAAAATGTAGATTCGATACTCAGGATGGCTGTCGTTTCATCTCTCTTAATTGCTGCACTGCTCATTTTGTTCATATGCACCTTTGCACCTTTTGTGACATCTGTTTTCAACAGCGAGCACGATGCCAGGCTTGCTTCGTATGCCGAGAGCGGACTGCGTCTTTACTTTACAGGCTTTATTTTTGCCGGAATCAATATAGTAGGTTCTGCTATCCTAAGTGCCGTTGAGTCCGTAAAATATGCATTTGCGGCATCTATCATGCGTGGTTTTATCGCTATAAGCATTTTCGCATTCGCACTTTCAGCCGCCTTCGGCATGACAGGTGTGTGGCTCGCTTTTCCGGCAGCTGAATTTGTGACTATGTTTATTATTGTTAAGGGATTAAGAAAAAACTATTCTAATTATAATAGATAAATTTTTTTCAAAAGCATTCGTTATGTTGGAAATCAAACATACAAGTTGTTTTTATAACGCTATTATTCTATCAGAAACATAAAAAACTACTGATGGAGGAAAAAAATATGTTTTGTTTTCAATGTGAACAAACGGCCGGATGCACCGGCTGTACCGGAAATACAGGTGTCTGCGGAAAAAAGGCAGATACTGCACAGTTACAGGATGAATTGACAGGCGCACTGATTGGTCTGGCGAGAGCTGTCGATGACACATCAGCTGTTTCAAAAAAGACCTGGCAGACCATTATCGAGGGCTTATTTACCACAATTACAAATGTAAGCTTTGATAATGCAGCAATCGAAGATATGATACAAAAGGTCAGAGCAGAAAAAGCCTCTCTGGTTGGCGACTGTAATAAATGTCAGTCTCCTTGTGGACGAACTGACGAATATGATATGCAACAGCTATGGAATGCTGATGAAGATATCCGTTCCCTGAAGTCACTTATTCTCTTTGGTATTCGCGGAATGGCTGCATATGCCTATCATGCATATGTCCTGAATTTTGAAGATCCCGAGGTAAATCAGTTTTTCTGTGAAGCCTTGTTCAGGATTGGTTACGCAGAAAGTATGGATGAACTGCTTCCAACAGTTCTCAAGGTAGGTGAAATCAATCTAAAGTGCATGGCACTTCTAGACAAGGCAAATACACAAACCTATGGAACACCGGAGCCAACAGATGTTACGCTTACGGTGGAAAAGGGACCTTTTATCGTAGTAACCGGACACGATTTAAAGGACCTGCAGCTTTTGCTTGAACAGACAAATGGAAAGGGAATCAATATCTACACTCATGGTGAAATGCTCCCTGCCCATGCATATCCACTCTTAAAGAAATTCCCTCACTTGAAAGGAAATTTCGGAACAGCATGGCAGAATCAGCAAAAAGAATTCGATCATATTCCTGCTCCTATTCTCTACACCACAAATTGTCTGATGCCTCCAAAAAGCAGCTACATCGACAGAGTGTTCACAACAGAAGTGGTTGCCTTCCCGGGTACTGTTCATATCGATGAACAGAAAGATTTCACTCCTGTTATTGAAAAAGCACTTGAGCTCGGTGGTTACAAGGATGATCAGACCTTCACAGGCATAAATGGCGGCACACGGGTAACAACCGGTTTTGGGCATTCAGCAATCCTGTCCCATGCGGATACTGTAATAGAGGCCGTAAAATCAGGAGCTATCCGTCATTTCTTCCTGGTTGCCGGCTGTGATGGCGCCAAACCGGGCAGAAATTACTATACAGAATTTGTAAAACAGACGCCTTCTGACAGTATCGTCCTGACTCTGGCATGTGGAAAATTTCGTTTCAACGATCTAAATCTCGGAGAAATTGGTGGTCTTCCGCGACTGATGGATATGGGACAGTGTAATGACGCTTATGGCGCGATACAGGTTGCAATAGCACTTGCGGATGCATTTGGATGTTCAGTAAACGAGCTTCCGCTTTCCTTTGTACTCTCCTGGTATGAACAGAAAGCAGTCTGCATCCTCTTAACACTGTTACATCTTGGTATAAAAAATATCCGTCTAGGTCCTTCTCTACCGGCGTTCCTTTCTCCTAACATTCTGAACTTTCTGGTAGAAAACTATGGGATTGCACCTATTACCACACCGGAGGAAGACATCAAAGTGCTGTTGAAACAATAATATGTATATTTTCCGATGTTCTAATACACTAATAGGGCGTGTGAAAAAACGAGAGTTTTTTCACACGCCCTTTTGTTAATCTTCTCTTATATAATTATTATTTACTACTTTTTGCACATCTTTTGGATCAGGCATTGAGCGGATTGCGCCTTTCTTTGTTGTGACCAGATATGCGGCAGCGTTGGCAATTTGCAGCATCTCTATCAAATTTTCTTTACTCAAATTCTCTAAATCATGATCCAATAGATAATTTAACACACTTCCACAAAATGTATCGCCTGCACCTGTTGTATCAATTGTTCCACCAAGCAAATATGAAGGTACATATGCCATAATTTCTCTATAATAAGAATAGCTTCCATCAGCACCGGCTGTTATATTAAGGAGTTTTATATTTGGATATCTCTCCATAAGAATATTTGCTCCTTTGTCAAAATCAGATGTTCCTGTCATAAACTCAATTTCATTATCCGAGATTTTCAAAACATCACACTGACTTAATCCATATGCTATCTGTTTTCTCGCATCATCCAGACTTTTCCATAATGGTGGTCTGAGATTTGGATCAAAAGAAATGATTAATCCGTTATTTTTAGCGGTCTCAATTGCTCGTTTTGTTGCCTCCTTTACATTATCATCAGTCATAGAAAGAGTTCCAAAATGAAAGATCCTAGACTGCTTTATCTGTTCATACGCAACCTCATCTGACGATAACATCATATCCGCTCCTGGATGACGATAAAATGAAAATTCTCGGTCGCCATTTTCATAATTTTTCACAAATGCTAGTGTTGTATTATAGTAATCATCTATAATTAATCCTTTGTGATCAATTCCGGTTTCATCCAATATAGCAGTCAGCATTTTTCCAAAAAAATCATTACCAATTTTGCCTATGAATGTACAGGATTTATTATATTTTCTTAATAAAGCAAGTACATTACACGGAGCTCCTCCCGGATTTGCTTCAAAAACCGGATTTTCCTGTCCACTCATTCCATAATCAGTAAAATCTACTAGTAGCTCGCCTAAAGCAACAACATCATATTTTTTCAATTGCTATCCTCCGAATTTCATCCAAGCATATATCGTTCAAATTCTAGTGCATTCTTTGCGTCACGATCCAATGCTTCTTCGCTTGTGTCAGGTACAATATCTCTCCATACCTTAATATTCTGTCCTACAGTTCCTCCCGGCATAACAAAAGGCTCCATCACAACTGTCTTATCATAATTAATGTCTCTTAATGCCTCTCCAATCTCTCTCCAAGGTGTTCGTCCTCTTCCCGGAACCATACGATTACACTCGCCTGTATGGAAGTGTCCCAGTAAACTGCCTGCCTCACGTATTGCTGCACCAATACTTTCCTCTTCAATATTCATGTGAAAAGTATCTAACATTACACTTACATTAGATGCCTTAGGCTCTAATTCACGAACACTTTTCACAAACGCAGTGCATTCCTTTGATGTATTAATAACGTGATTCTCAAAACGATTTAAACTTTCAAGGCCAAGCACCTCAATTCCGCATTCTGCTGCTATCCTTCCAAGTTTGGCCATTCCTTCTATTCCTCTCTCCCAATCGCCCTTTTTGTCAACCGGTTTAGAATAATCAATAGGCCAGCATGAATATAAAGCTCCGCCAATAAGAGTTGCTCCAATTTTTTCCATTCTTTTAAACAAATCAGTATAGAATTCAAGTGCATGCTTTCTTACCGCTGGATCACTGCTTGAAATATTATTTTCCGGCACCGGACCATATCCAACAGTAAGTCGTATATTTTTATCTGCCGCATGCTTTTTTAATTCCTTTAACCCTTCATCACTATATTCCGGGAGTGGCCCGGCAGCAATTTCCAAAATGTCAAACCCAAGCCTGGAAACCTTGTCTATGTAATAATGATAATCTCCATCCCATTCATGCTCCCAATATGCGTAATAAATTCCATGTTGCATAATCTTATACCTCCTTTTTATTTAGACGCTGCCTTTTTTGCACGCCGTTTTGAAATGTAAATGTTAAATACTAAAACTGCAAGTAATGCTACACCCCAGATCATATCTCTGTAATAGTTGCTGATAGACGGAAACTGATTTAAATAAGAAGACAGTGTCTGAAGAATAATAACCGCAAAAGCAATTCCCGGTATATTACCAAAACCACCATCCGGATTAATTCCACCTAAAACAGCGACCAATATTGTCTGCATTGTATAGCTTGTTCCAAAATCCGCCTTAGCAGAATTCAATCTTGATAAGCTCACAAGTCCTGCAACTGCGGATAAAATGCCTGAAATCATGTAACAGCACAATGTCGTCTTCTTAACATTTATTCCTGCAAACTTTGCGGATTTCGCATTTGTTCCAACTAAATATACCTTATTTCCGAAACTCGTTTTACTCATAATCCATGTGAGTATAATTGTACAAATTATAAACAAAATAAATGGTAACGGAATCCCAAAAATCGTCATTGCTGAAAGAATATTAAACTGTCCATTTGCAGATACAGTACTTCCCTTGGACAAAACAATGGATATTCCCATATATAGTTCATAACTACCTAGTGTTGCCAGCATTGGCGGAATATTAAGAAAACTAACAAGGAATCCGTTAAAAATACCACATAAAGCACCTACAACAAGTGCAACTACACATGCAAATATTATTCCTGCAATTCCACTTGTATTACTCTGAATAATTAATCCTGCACTTATTCCACATAAATTTGCAATATATACTGTTGATAAATCAATTCCTCCGCTTAACATACATATACCCATTCCAAGTGACATAAGGCCATATTCTGTAAGCTGCTTTCCAATTGACTGTACATTACCTACATTCAAAAACTGTGATGACTTTGTAATTCCGGTTATAAAAACCAATACCACCAAAATAATGATTAATCTTCTCGAATTTTCATCAAAAGGTAAGGTAATACTTTTTTTCATTTTCTTTGATTCATTCATGTTTACTCTACCCCCTTCTTCTTTGCGGTCGTCTTCGATGCACTTTTTGCCTGCATAGCAGAAATTGCAGTACCTATTATTATAATTGCTCCTATAAATACCTTTTCCCAATATACTGAAATTCCAAGCAAAATCAAACTATTTGCAACCATTGTAAGAAGCAATGTTCCAAGCAGGCATCCTCTGAGAGTACCAATTCCTCCTGTCATACGTGTTCCTCCCAGAATTACTGCCGCAATTACCAGCATTTCTTCTCCAGCATATTCATTTGGGAGATAAAAATAAGACATCATTGCATAACATAAACCTGCAATTGCAGCTATTCCACCATTTACAACAAATACCAGAAATCTGACTTTTCCAACATTTATTCCTGCTCTCTGTGCGCTGACTTCATCTCCGCCTACTGCATATACACTTCTTCCTGCCATTGTGTAATTTAAAACCATATATGCAATTACATACAGTACTATCATAATAATAACTGTAACCGGAAGCGATGAACTCAGCCCTGATTTTGCATTTGTAACAGTTGCAATATTTATCTTACTCAGCTTATATAGTTTATCTGGCAGTTCTGTTCTGCCGGCTTCAAATGCGCCAAACAAAATACCACTACAAATAGATGATGTTCCAAGCGTTACTATCAAACTATTAAACTTATACTTAACAATAAAGAACCCATTAATACAGCCAATAAGACATCCAACACCAATTGCTATAATAAATACCGGAATAACACCTAATGAAAAGTGATTTCCAAGTGTTACAGCAATATACGCTGAAAGTGCTGCAATTAAAGGAAATGATACGTCCGCACCTGTACTTACGAAACTAAGCAATGCACATAATGCGTAAATAGCAGGTATAATCATTGACCTTATTAAATCCATTAAATTGTTACTTGTAAAGAACTGACCTGAACGCACCTGAATTATTACCGAAAATGCGATAATAATACACAAAACATAAAATTCCGTCTGTTTCATGATGCTTTTCACATTAAATTTCATCTTTACCCCCCCCTATATAGTTGACTTATACAGATTATCATCTGTAAGTTCTTCGCCTTTAAATTCGCCTGTCATTCTTCCAGCTTTCATAATCAAAGCTCTATCACATAAGGCTGTAATCTCAGCTACATCATCTGACACAACAAGCACAGCCATCCCACCTTTAGCTAATTCACGTAATAATTTATGAATATCATACTTTGCACCTATATCCACACCTACAGTTGGACCATTTAATATAAGAATTTTAGGATGCGTCGCCAGCCATCGTGCAAGTACAACCTTCTGCTGATTTCCACCCGAAAGAGTCTGAACCGGCAGTGTATGGTCTTTAGTGGCAACTCCAATTTCTTTAACCCAATGTGCTGACAACTCTTTCTGTGCCGCTTCTTTTACTACACCAAACGCTCCTTGAATTTCTTCCAAGCTTGTCACCGATATATTTTTATAAATTGACTGTGGTAAAAATAATCCCTCTGTCAAACGATCCTCTGGAACCAATGCAATTCCATGCTTTTGAGCCTCAGCCACATTCTTTAGATGAACTGTTTCTCCAGAAACACTAATACTTCCATTCGTAGGTTTAAGCATTCCAAATAAAGCAAGACTGAGTTCGGTACGGCCTGAACCAAGCTGTCCGGCAATACCAAGGATTTCGCCTGCATGTAAATCAAAGCTTACACTTTCAAATCCCTTTGCTGAAAGATTCTTTACTTCAAGCACTTTTTCAGATTTTGAAAAATCCTTTACTTCTTTAACATCGGTAATGTCAATATTCCTTCCAGTCATGTAATAAGTGAATTTTTCTTCTGTCATTTCCTTTGCAGGACATTTATATACATTTTGACCACTTCTAAGAATTGTGATACTATCCGAAATTTCAAATACTTCATCCAGTTTATGTGAAACAAATAAAATTGTAATACCCTCTTTTTTTAATTCTTCTATAATTCCGAATAATCGAGTTACTTCTTTCTTTGTCAAAGCTGTAGTTGGCTCATCCATAATAATGAGCTTAGCATTATGTAATAAAGCCCTCGAAATAGCAATCAGCTGTTTATCCGCAACCGGAAGTGTTTCAACTCTTGCATCCAGATCTACATCAAAATTAATCTTCTTGACGGCTTCTTCTGCAATCTTTCTAAATTCTCTCTTATTAACAAATTTTTTCTTCTCTGCCAATACTTGATTAAAAGCCAGATTCTCCATTACTGTTAAATTGGGAAAAATTGAAAAATCCTGATATATTACCTGAATACCTGCAGCAATCGCATCAGCAGTAGACATATTTGTATATTCTTTGCCATCAATCTCTATTGTTCCTTCATCCGGTTTATAAAACCCCGAAATTACTTTAATAATAGTTGATTTTCCACATCCATTTTCACCAGCCAGACAATGTGTCTCGCCCTTTTTGATTGTTAAATCTACACCTTTTAATGCATGCACCCCGCCAAATGACTTTTTGATATTTTTTACACATAAAATATTTTCTGACATTAACCCTCACTCTCCTTCAAACTGTTATTTTCTGAAAATCCGGATGTTTTTTAATTAAATCCATCCGGATTTTCACCAGACTACTTCATAAGTTAAATACAGTTTTATATTTAGAAATCGTAATCGTCAATATTATCCTTATTTAAAATCAATGGAGCATTACCTAATACGCAACGATTTACACCTTCCTGGATTTTTACACTATCATACCCATCCTGCTCAAGGTCAATTCCATCTTTTATTTCATCGCCTGATAACACCTTGTATGCCAGATTACACATAGCATATCCTGCTGATGCCGGATCCCACAAACACACTGCATTTATCGTACCATTTTTGACATACTCTCTTGTTGCATTTGGTGTTCCAACACCAACAATTGATACCTTATCAATTAATCCCAGCTCTTCAACTGCCTGAGCTTCACCTAAGATATCAACGGAAGCTGCTCCGGTAAATCCAGCAAGCTCAGAATTTGCCTTTAATAACTCTTTCGCCTTCCCATAAGCTGTATCAACCTTTTCTGACGATTCTGCCGATGGTACAGTATCATTAATCAGCGACATATCAGGATAATTTTCTTTCTGATACTTGTACTCTGCATTAGAATATTCCATATGAGTTGTTGATGTAGTATAGGCAACCATCTGAGCATACTGCCCTTTCTCACCCATTGCTTTTGCAAGCTCCTGCATCATTGCATTTCCAAAATCCTCAGCGGTGAATGCTTCTACATCATATAATGTGCTTTTTAAATCTGAGGCTTCGTGACTAATTACTACAATGCCATTTTCCATGGCTTTTTTCAAAACAGATTCCAATGCACCCGGATCAATTGGGACGATACACAACGCATCAACACCTTGATTAATCATGTCCTCAACCAATTGAACCTGTGATGCCGCATCCGCATTGGCTGGTCCCTTCTGTATTACATCAACTGTCTTTTCCTTGCCAAATTCATCCACTCCAACCTGCATTCTCTTAAACCAGTCCGATGTACCATCTTTAACGACAACTGCAATTGTCCAATCCGCCGGTTCCTTATCTGATTTATACTTTGTAGCATCTAATAATTCAGCGCTAACACTTACCTGTGTATCAGCATTCTTATTATTAGAACCAGAACCTGTGTCTACTGCAGAGCATCCTGCCAAACCTATCATCATTGTTAACCCTAAAACCATTGCCAATAATTTTTTTGCCATAATTTTGTCCCCCTGTGGTATTTATTCAATATTTCTGTGACGGGCTTCCATCTCTTCCTTGGAAATTCCCATTTCTTCACTTAGCATCATTACAATTACATCGAAGAATACAAGCAATGCCTGTTCAAACTGATTCCCCATCATCTGAGCTGTCGGTACATACTCATCCTCTGAGTTGTATACCGCCTTATAAGCAGTTGCAGGAATCCTTATTACCTTATCTGCAATTTCCAATATATGTCCTTTTGCAGAAGGAGTAATTAAAAGAATAGTGGCACCTGTTTTCTTTGCATTATCACAAATTATGTTTTCATGTGCCACGTCAGCACTTCCGCATGCGCATATAAACAAATCTCCTTTGTTCATGGATGGAGTGGTATCATCCCATATCCAATGAGACTCCTTTCCTAAATGCATTAAGCGCATAGCAAACTCTCTCGTCGAAAGCCCTTCTCTTCCTGCACCAAGCAAAAAAACACGCTTTGCATTTTTGATTTCCTCCAATAGTTCTCTCACGTTTTCATCACTCATTCTTGCAAAGACTTCTGATAACTCGTCCAATGCAATTTTAGATAACTCTTGAAAACGATCCATATTACATCACCTCCTGGTATTTTTTATTATCAAGGCGACTAAGCGCCAGCATGCCATCTTCATGTGTTCCTGTGTATCCGGAAAATAACCAGGCATGAATCATTGCCATTGTAAAGTCAATGCCTTTCTTTTCCATGAACCATGCTCCGGTACACAAAACATTTCCATTATTATCATTTTTGCTAAGCACTGCCGGAAAAACATCATAACAAAGTACTGCTCTTATTCCCGGAATCTTGTTTGCTGCCATTGCCATTCCCTGACCTGTTCCACAAATCAAAATTCCATAATCACATTCTTTTGATACAACCTTGTTGGATACTATTTCTGCAATCTCTGCATACTTTCCACCATCTGCTTCATGTTCCGATTCGCAACCTGTATCTACGATATCGTAACCTTCTTCCTTCATTCTCTCTAATAATTTTTTATAGAACCGGTACGCTGCCGGATCACAGCCCATTGCTAATTTCATATTTTTTCCTTCCTTTATTTGTTTTATGTAACCGCTTTCATTGATTTGTAATAAGTAAGTGATTGTGTATTTTATGAGTAATACACAATCACTCATTCTTAAAATGTCTGAAGAACCAGCGGAGAATTCAATATCATATGCTGAAATGTTTCATCCGGCTGCTCCAATCTCTTTATCAGCAGTTCCGCTGCTGAATGTCCTAATTCGTATGCATCACGTTGGATACAATTATACGGAATTCCAAGATACTGCATCATGTCAATTTCATCCAGTCCTATATGTGTATACATGTCTGTTTTTCCATGCGTATGCTCACATACCGCTTGTATATATCCTTTACTAAGTAAGTTATTACATGTAATTACAGCTGTAGGCTGCTTTGACTTCGCAATCATCTGTTTTGTCACCTGATATCCTGACACCCTCGTATATGTTCCTCTAAATACGAGCTCTTCGTCATATGGAATACCAGCCTTCTTTAGTCCTTCTAAATATCCTTCAAATCGCTGAACAGACAATATATTCTCTTTGTCTCCAATTATAATTGCAATTTTTCTGTGTCCTTCATTTGCCAATGCCAAAACTGCTTTTCGCACGGCACTCTGGTCATCAAAATGTACTATATCACACTTTAATCCTACATCTCGATCCATGCAGACAATCGGACAATTCATACGATCCAATTTTCTTTGCAGTTTATCAAGAACTCCAAGAGCGGAATAATTAACTGCCGGGATATACAGCAATCCTCTTACCCTCTGCATCTTCATCATGTCCAGTGCTTTATAATCCGTATCCATATCGTTATCATTTCCAGAATATAGCAGAGATAAGTTATGCCTCTTTGTAACTTCTTCAACCCCGGAAAACAGCTCTCCAAAAAAAGTATTGCTAATTTCCGGAACAATCACACCGACTGTAGACGAGCTTTTCATTGACAAATTTCTTGCTGTCTGAGATGGCGTATAATGCAGCTCCTTCATTATTCTACTAATATTTTCTCTGGTATGTTCTTCTACAATCTCCGGTGAGTTCAATACTCTGGAGACTGTTGCCTTAGATACACCTGCCCTCTCCGCAATATCTGATATTGTAATATTTTTATCGATTTTTAACCCCCTCCTTATGTAATCGGTTTCATTTGCCTGTATTATATTATTTTGCACATTCGATGTCAATATAACAGTATTGTTTTCGTGATTATGCATAAATTTTCTATGCTTTTACATCATCACAAGCCTTTCTCTTTGTGCTATTTATACATGTAACCGCTCTCATCTCAGCTTGCCATAATAATTTGGCGCAACAAAAAGAGCTCTTTCGAGCTCTTCAGACTGTAGACAAAGTACTCCGAGAAACTTTCGTTTCTCGGAGTACTTTGTCTACAGTCTGATGCAACATTTCTTAGAGAAATGTTGCATTTTTATTTGGCTAAACCTATTTTTCCAAAAGAACATACAGAAACAAGCCACTTAACCGGTCACAGGCTTACAGAATCGTAAAAGCTGCCGCCGGTAAAACAACACAGGATATAGCGTCTTTGCTGTATCCTGTGTTTTAAATTAACTTTAAATTAATTTGCAATCATTAGGGTAATCTAATCTAATTCTCCCCATACATCTCCGGTCTCCTGTCCCTGAACAGTCCCCAGCTCTTTCTCTCACTCTCCAGCTCATCCAGATCAAAACTGTGGAGTATGAAGCCCTCCGATACTCTGTCCATCTCCTCAACAACCTCTCCGGTTGCGTCTGTGATAAACGAAGAACCGTAAAATGTCAGTGCTGAGCTCTGGTTTCCGTTTTCCGCACACGGTACAACCTCCTCTGTGCCTATCCTGTTTGCCGCCACAACCGGCATCAGATTGCAGGCTGCATGCCCGGTCATACACCGTCTCCAGTGTGGCATGCTGTCACATTCCAGTATCGGCTCGCTGCCTATGGCTGTAGGGTAAAAAAGTACCTCCGCGCCCTTTAAAGCCATGCCTCTGGCTGTTTCCGGGAACCACTGATCCCAGCATATGCCGACTCCTATGGTTGCATACTTTGTCTTAAAAGCTTTAAATCCGGTATTTCCCGGTGTGAAGTAAAACTTCTCCTGATAATAATGATCGTCCGGGATATGTGTCTTTCTGTATATTCCAAGCACCTCTCCGTCGGCATCTATCACCGCCACCGAGTTGAAGAGCTGTCTGCCCTCTCCTGCCTCATAAAAGCTCACAGGAATCACCACTCCAAGCTCCTTTGCCAGTGCCTTCATGCTCTGCACTGCAGCATTTTCAGAAAGTGGCTTTGCATAGTCATAATAATCATAGCGCCTCTCCTGACAGAAATACTGTCTCTCAAAAAGCTCCGAAGGAAGTATTATCTGTGCTCCGGCCTCTGCCGCAGCCCGTATAAGCTTTGCTGCTTTTTCAATATTTTCATTTACATCACGGCTGCAGCTCATCTGGATTGCAGCAATTGTAACCTCTCTCATACTATTCACCTTTCTCATCCTGAATTAAATTACTGTGGAATCTGCTGTGTGATACAATGTATATTTCCGCCACCGACAATTATGTCGCGAGCATATATCGGATACACCCTTCTTCCCTCAAAAAGGCTTCCGATTGCTTTAAGCGCAGGCTCATCCATCACATCACCAAACTGTGGAATGAGCACACCGCCGTTTGTGATGTAAAAATTCACATAGCTTGCCGCTAAGCGTTCTCCTGCCTCGCGCTCATCCTCACCCTCCTCAAAGGTGAAGCCAGAAAGCTCATATTCTGTGATACACACCGGCTTCTTTGGAATGTAAACCTTGTGAACCTCAATTTTCCGGCCTCTTGCATCAGTTTCATTTTCCAATACTTCAAGGTCCGCTGAGGACATCTGATACTGTGGGTCATCCATGTCATCAGTCCACGCAAGTACCACATGCCCCGGGCTTGTAAATGCACATACGTTGTCGACATGCTCGTTGGTTTCATCGTTGTATATTCCATAAGGAATCCAGATGATTTTTTCGGCTCCGAGATAATCCTTTAATTGCTGTTCTATTTCAGACTTCGATAATTCCGGATTTCTGCCCTTGCTGAGCAGACAGCTTTCAGTCACTATCACAGTTTTCTCTCCGTCTGTGTGGATGGCTCCACCCTCAAGGACAAACGGATGCGCATCATATATGTCATATCCGGTTTCGTTGCAAAATAAAGCCGCTACTCTGTCATCCTTTGTCCAGTCTGCGTACAGTCCGTCCACATTGCCGCCCCAGGCATTAAAGCACCAGTCGATTCCTCTGACAGCGCCATCCTCATTTTTCACAAAGGTCGGTCCCACATCTCTGGCCCAGGCATCATCTGACTCCATTTGTATATATTTCACCGGGAAGTTTTCCTGATAATTTTTCTGCTTTCTGACAGCTTCCACAACAGACCTTGCATTGTCTATCACATCTGCCTCAGCGAGTACATATGCCTGCTCAGACTCTGCTATTGCACATATCACCTCCGCAAAAGCCTCTCTTGCCCGCCTGGCACCGTAAATCCATGAGCCCGGGCGCTTTGGCCAGATGATGATGGTACCCTTGTGGGGAGCATACTCTGCCGGCATATAGAAGCCATCTGCCCTAGGACAGCCTGCATTTAAAATCTTCATATTTGAATCTCCTGATAACCTTACAATCCTTATTTTCATCCATTACGGCAATGTCCGGAAGCGGCATGCCGTTAAAGGTATTATTTTTGACCATTGAGTAGATTGCCATATCGCAAAAGCGCAGTCTGTCGCCGATTTTTATCTCCTTGTCAAATGAATAATCCCCTATCACATCACCTGCCAGACAGGTACATGAGGATAGTCTGTATGTATATCTCTTCTCACCCGGCTCGCCACTGTCCATAAGCGGCGGACGGTACGGCATCTCAAGCACGTCCGGCATATGGCAGGCTGCGGATGTATCCAGAATGAGTATCTTTATACCATTGTTTTCAACTATATCAAGCACCGTTGTCTCCAGATAGCCTGCATCAAGCGCAACCGCCTCTCCCGGCTCCAGATAGATTTCAAGGTCGTATTTGTCGCGCATATGCGTAATGCATTTTTCAAGCCTCTCAATGTCATAGTCTGCCCTTGTGATGTGGTGTCCGCCTCCCATATTGAGCCACTTAAGCCCATACAGTAAATCTCCGAATTTCTCCTCTACCGCTGCAAGAGTCGTTTCGAGCGCATCCGAATCCTGTTCGCAGAGCGTGTGAAAATGAAAGCCCTCTATACGTGATAAATCAAGCCCGTTTTTAATAGCCTTATCGAGTGCCTCTCTTGTTATCCCAAGCCTTGAGCCCGGCGCACATGGGTCATATATCTCATGCCCCTCCTGTGTAGAGCACTCAGGGTTTATTCTGAGCCCGACACTTATTTTTTTATCAGCCTTTTCTATTTTATCCCTGTGAAGCAGATATTGCGATACGGAATTAAATACAATATGGTCACATATTTCTACCAGCTCATCCATCTCCTGCGGTAAAAAAGCGGGACAGAATACATGGTTTTCCTTTCCCATTTCTTCATGTGCAAGGCGGGCCTCAAAAAGCCCGCTTGCAGTTGTCCCGCTTAGATATCTGCCGATAAGAGGATATTCATAAAATGCGCTGAATGCCTTCTGTGCCAGAAGAATCCTTGCACCTGTCCTTTGCATGACACCATTTAATATCAAAAGATTTTCAGTTAATTTTCCCTCGTCTATCACATAACAGGGAGTTCTTAATTCATTTATCTTCATACCGGCCTCCGGACTAATCCATATGTACTGACTCATCCTCAGTCTTGTAGCAGTCCACAGGAACCGGATTCTCCACTACCTGCCAAGGCAGTCCGAACTTATTAAGAGCCTCCATGTATGGATCCGGATCCATCTCCTCGAGATTGAACACTCCCGGCTTCTTCCAAAGTCCCTTTACCACCATCATGGCACCAATCATTGCCGGCACACCTGTGGTATAAGAAATCGCCTGCGACTCAACCTCCTTGTAGCACTCCTGATGGTCACATACATTGTAGATGTAGATTGATTTTTCCTTTCCGTCCTTGACACCTGTAAAAATACATCCGATATTTGTCTTTCCGACTGTGCGAGGTCCCAGGGATGCAGGATCAGGAAGCAGCTCCTTAAGCACCTGTATTGGCACTATTTCCTTTCCATCCACCATAATCGGGTCTGTCCTTAGCATGCCTACATCCTCAAGACACTTCATGTGTGTGAGATAGCTCTGTCCAAAGGTCATGAAGAATCTGATTCTCTTTATTCCCGGAATGTTTTTGGCGAGCGACTCAATCTCCTCGTGGTGAAGCAGATACATATCCTTTTCTCCAACCTGGTCAAAATTGTACTGCGCTCTCCACTCCATAGGCTTTGTCTCTACCCAGTGGCCGTCTGTCCAGTATGAGCCGTTCGCAGAAACCTCACGCAGATTTATCTCAGGATTAAAGTTTGTCGCAAACGGGTATCCGTGGTCACCGCCATTGCAGTCGAGAATGTCTATAGTATGTATTTCATCAAAATAATGCTTCAGCGCATATGCAGAATAAACAGAGGTCACACCCGGGTCAAATCCGCTTCCAAGAATAGCTGTAAGCCCTGCCTCCTTAAATTTTTCCTGATATGCCCACTGCCATGAATAATCAAAATATGCCGTAAATCCAAGCTCCTTGCAGCGCTTTTCGTAGATTGCTCTCCACTTTGGATCCTCAGTATCCTCACACTCATAGTTGGCAGTATCGATGTAGTCAACACCGCACGCAAGGCATGCATCCATGATTGTAAGATCCTGATACGGAAGCGCAACATTTAAAACCGCATCCGGCTTGTATGCGCTAATCAGCTCTTTTAATTCCTCCACATTGTCGGCATCAACCTTTGCAGTCTCAATTTTTGTGCTTGTCTTTCCCTCAAGCTTTGCCTTCAAGTCATCACATTTTGACTTGGTTCTGCTTGCAATCATAATCTCGGTAAATACCTCGCTGTTCTGGCAGCATTTTCTGATTGCCACCTGCGCAACTCCACCACATCCGATAATAAGTAATCTGCTCATTTTTGTTCCTCCTGATTCGCTTTGGTTACGATATAGTTTATTATAATTTTATCTTGTTTCCTCTTCCTCGAGTAAATCCTCCACATATTTCGGAAGCATGAAGGCTCCCCTGTGTAAATGTGTAGTGTAATACCAGGTTTTAAGCCCCAGTGCATCCCATCTTTTTGCATCCAGATCATAAAGCGGATGATATTTCTTCGATGCAACCCCAAACAGCCAGTAGCCTGACGGACAGGTTGGAATATGTGCCTGATATACCCTGCTTATAGGAAATGATTTATACACCTTTCTGTGCATTTTCCGGCACTCAAGCTCGTCCTCATCATAAAAAGGGCTGCCGTGCTGATAAACCATGATTCCATCATCCTTTAGTGCCTTATAACAGCTTCCGTAAAATTCTTTTGTGAAAAGTCCCTCCGTATGTCCGAGCGGATCCGTGGAATCGTTGATTATCAGGTCATATTCATCCTGCTTCCTGCGTAAGAAGCGCAGACCGTCATCATAAAACATGGAAATTCTCTCATCCTCAAGCCCACATGCTACCTCCGGGAAAAACCGCCTGCATACATCGACAAACATCTTGTCTGTCTCAACCACATCAATATGCTCAACTGACGGATATTTGATGAGCTCCTTTGCCACACCGCCGTCGCCTCCACCTATTATAAGTATCCTTTTTGCATTCGGGTGAACCGCCATCGGCACATGTGTGACCATCTCATCATATATAAACTCATCTGTGTCCGAAAAAACAATCTCGCCATCCAGCGCGACCATTTTTCCAAATTCATATGATTTAAACACATCTATTTTCTGATAATCACTCTGCCCTGAAAAAAGCTGCTCCTGTATCCTTACATCCAGCTTGACATTGACAGTATGATATTGTGAAAACCACATTTGCATAGCTTTTCCTCCTGTTTACTGCTCCAATACCTTAAGATATTCTACCGCAGGATCCTCTGTTCCCTGCATGGAACAGCCCTTTTCCTTTGCGTAGACGATGTATTGCGCAATCTCTTTTGTGATAAGCTCTCCCGGTGCAAGAATCGGGATTCCCGGTGGATAACACATGACAAACTCACCACTTACAGCGCCTACCGCGTCCATAATTCGCACTGACTTCTTCTGCGAATAAAATGCCTCCTGCGGCGATACCGCCACCTTTGGGTTTATGTACTCTCCCGACAAAAGCCCGGTCTTGTCCTTGCTGTAAAGGCGCTTGATATCCTCAAGCGCACCTACAAGCCTCTCTATATCCTGTATTCTGTCACCTATTGATATATAGGCAAGTATATTACAGATATCTCCAAACTCTATCTGGATATCATACTCATCACGCAGCAGGTCATACACCTCTATTCCGGCAAGCCCTATATCGAGCGTATAGATGGACAGCTTTGTCACATCATAATCATATATGCTCGTGCCGTTTACAAGGTCACGCCCATACGCATAATAGCCGCCTATGGAATTAATCTCCTGCCTTGCATACTCCGACATCTGTGCCACCTTGGCAAAGGATTCCTCGCCTCTGAGTGCTAAATTTCTTCTTGATATATCAAGGCTTGACAATAGCAGATACGATGCACTCGTGGTCTGGGTGAGGTTGATAATCTGCCTCACATAATCAGCATTCACATCCCTTCCGGTGAGCAGAATCGAGCTCTGTGTCAGGCTTCCTCCCGATTTGTGCATCGATACCGCAGACATGTCTGCCCCGGCTGCCATTCCTGATATCGGAAGCCCCTTTCCAAAATAAAGATGTGTACCATGTGCCTCATCCGTGAGCACCTTGATTCCCTTCGAATGAGCCAGCGCAACTATCGACTTAAGGTCAGAGCAGATTCCGTAATACGTCGGATTGTTTACAAGCACAGCCTTTGCATCCGGATTCTCCTCGATAGCCTTCGCCACCTGGTCAATCTCCATTCCAAGCGAAATACCAAGCTTCGCATTCATCTGCGGATTGACATAAACCGGTATCGCTCCACAGAGTACGAGTGCATTAAGAGCGCTTTTATGAACATTTCTCGGAAGTATAATCTTGTCTCCTGCCTTGCAGGTGGACAAAATCATGGCCTGCACCGCTGAGGTGGTGCCCCCTACCATAAGAAAAGCATTTGCCGCTCCAAAGGCATCCGCCGCAAGCTCCTCCGCCTCTCTGATTACCGAAACCGGATGGCACAAATTGTCAAGCGGCTTCATTGAATTGACATCAAGCCCTACGCACTTTTCCCCGAGCAGATGCACCAGCTCAGGATTTCCCCTGCCTCTCTTGTGTCCCGGCACATCAAACGGCACCACTCTCTTCTTCTTAAACTCCTCAAGAGCCTCATAAATCGGCGCTCTTTCCTGTCTATTTATATCCATTTACTTCTCCTGTATTTAAAAAGGATGATGCGTGCAAGCATCATCCTTTAGATTCGTCTTAACAACAGTAAAATCGTAACATATACTATGGAGTTATGCAAGAAATTACGTTTTATTTTTGATAATGATAGTTACGCCATTGCAGGCTCTTTCTTCTTAATAATTGCCTCAACTTCATCAACACCTGTTTCAGCTACGTCTGCGATCTGATCCAATGTATAACCCTTTTTATACATATTCAGAATAAACTTTTCGCTTGTCTTTTCAGTAGCTCTTTCTTCAATTCCTGTACTCAGATTACACATAATTCTCACATCCTCTCTAAATTCTTTACTGGTTGGAATATTATATTCATGTTCTATAATATCCAATTTTTCCTGTTCTTTCAATTCACTTGAAAGTAATGCTCCAATCAACCGATGCATTTCATATTTTTCATCATGTTCCGGAATCTCATTTGTGATTCCTATTAACACAATGTTTAACAGGTCTAGATTACCTTTCCAGTTACATGGTTTTAACATCTCATCTTTTGTCAAATGGATATGGCTTAGGCTGTTATCATCCATGTTCATACATATCCATATGCTGAATACCTGCTTAATGTCATCGTAGTTAGTATTTACAAAATCTCTTTCCTTTTGTGACGAAATCAGCCTGCTCACATAAAAGATTGCCCGATTTAAAATTTTATATTCCGTTGGCTCATCCTTCTGAGCCTCAATATTCACGATAATCTGCGAAAGTCCATTTTTCATACGGACATAAAAAATAATATCAAATCTGACTAATCCTTCATTAATTTCAGCATTTTCCGTATTAAGACCTACGATACGCTGTCCTGCAGCATCTGTTTTTTCCATATTTGCTAATCCCGGCTCAACCGGAACAACGCTAATACTCGGTTCGCCTTCGATGTATTTCACAACATCTTCCGGCTTCATTCCTTTAAATTCATCAACTGTTTTCACCAGAATATGTGCTAATATACTCTTCTGTGCCAGTAACCTTTTAACATGAGTATCATATTGTGCCTTATCTCCTGCTGCATTCACAGCATTTGCTATTTCTGTATTCAAGTCGGCATCCCTCCTTTTGTATTGTGCATAACACTTCTAAGATTCCGCAAAAGGCTCTCTGCCTTAATATCATTATAAGCGAGGGACTTTGCGAAATCAACTGATTTTTCATTACTTACTATTAAAGAGGAAGCCGGTACATGTGGAGTGCACCGGCTAAAAATATGAAAAAGATTAATATGAGTATTTCTTTTGTTTACAATGTCAGTATACGGGGCAATTGTGAAAATGCTGTGTTTACTTTCTTACCCTTTTATAAACAAAATATTAATGCAAAACAACAAAAGAGCCCTTTCGAGCTCTTTTGTTTTGTACAACATTAAATTGTAGATGATTACTGTAAGAGTGAAAGTACACCCTGATTTGACTGATTAGCCTGTGCAAGCATAGACTGTCCAGCCTGAGCAAGAATGTTGTTCTTGCTGTAGTTAACCATCTCTTCAGCCATATCTGTATCACGGATACGAGACTCAGCTGTTGTAGTATTCTCAACTACGTTGTCGAGGTTGTTGATTGTATGCTCAAGACGGTTCTGAACTGCACCGAGTGATGAACGCTGTGATGAAACCTTGCTGATTGCATCTGAGATAGCGTCGATAGCGTATGTAGCAGCGTTTCCTGAATCATCTTTCACATTGATCCCCTTGATACCAAGGCTTGCAGAATCCATAGAGTCAATGTTGACCTGAATCTTGTTTGTCATGTCAGCGTCAGAACCTACATGGAGACTAAAGCTTAAAGTGTTGGCAACCTGAGCTTGTCCAGTCTGGATTTTGAATGTTCCTGTTCCATTTGTAAGGTTAACCTCTGTACCAACATCACCGACACCTACTTTTGCTTGATGCTCTGTATCGCCAATCTGGTTTGCCTTGAGTAATTCCTTTGATGCAAGCTCATATGCCTTATTTTTAGAGATAACTGTTGCATCTGTATCAGAGATACCATCTTGTTCTGCAACACCTGTCAAATTGTTTTTAGTATCATTTAAAGCAGTAATTGTCTTACCGCCAAACTCTGCTTTTGCACCAGCTTTGACAGCATCCTTAATTGCAGTAACATTGGCATAAACTGGCGATGTCACATTATCTTTACCATTTGGGGCTGTAGGCATATTAGCAGATTCATACCAACCTGCCTCGACTTTTCCTTTATCCTGAGCATCATCTTTGGCTATTCCCGTTGTATATTTATATTCTGTTCCATTTACTTTAACCGTTGCATTTGCTGCATCAGTAATATTATTATCTGTAAACCAAGCGTCAACCTTTGCTTCATCTGATCCAATAGTATAAGTTTTTCCACCGATAGAAACCTTATCACCAGCATTAAGAGCATCCATTACGAATGTTGCTGTTCCATCGCCATTGTCTGTCAGTGTTCCCTTAAGACCTGCGTCATGAGCTTTCATGTTGATTGTCTTTGTTCCGGCATCGCCCTTTAAGAGGTATGTCTCATTGAACTTGGTTGTTTCAGATACACGGTCGATTTCAGTTGTCAGCTGGTCTATCTCATCCTGAATTGCCTGACGGTCTGAATCCTTAGAGTTTGTTCCGTTTGCTGCCTGTGTTGCAAGCTCGTTCATTCTCTGAAGCATTGAGTGAACTTCTGTTAATGCACCCTCAGCTGTCTGTACAGAAGATACGCCATCCTCTGCATTTGTTGAAGCTCTGTCGAGACCCTTAATCTGCTTTCTCATCTTCTCAGAAATTGTAAGTCCTGCTGCATCATCTGCTGCACGGTTGATTCTGTATCCAGAAGAGAGCTTCTCTGTAGATTTAGCCTGCTGACCTGTTGTTACGTTGAGCATTCTGTTGGCATTTGCTGCCTGCATGTTGTGTTGTACTACCATAATATAATCCTCCTTGTCCCACACTGTGGGTTATTATGTTTGACCTCTGGAAATCCTTTTCCCGAGGGTTTTGCAGCTGCTTTGTGTATATTTTTATTTAAGCAGTTGCGGTTTTCTATAACAAGCGGCTTCCCGGGTGTGGCAAATGTCACAGCCGCCCATTAACATGGTTAGTTGCTTTGCGTCTTTTTCTGACGCGCTTTTTCCTTCCAGATGATGCGCTGTATTTCTTTTTGTGCCTCATTGGAAATCTCAGGGTCGGGATAATATGTATCTTTTCGCTTCGCCGGGTCCGGTTCGTTGTTGGATCTTGCGATATTCAGTTCTTTTGGGGCATCTATCAGTAATCGACAGTGCTTTCCGGTTCCGCCCGCGAACACGATTCGGATATCGTCTCCGATGTTCACATATTGCCCTTCCTTTAATGATAATTTGAGCATTTTCTACCTCCATGCACTAGGGAATAGCTTAGTCCATGCTTTTCCGAATTATGTAACATTTTGTAGTAAAATGTTGCATTTTTCGTGGATTGATAATGGGTCAAAAAGGAAGTGGATTAAAAAACATCAAATATTTACGCCAATTTAGTCATATTTCATCAAGAATTACTTTATCTTTGATACAGATATGATTAAATCCGGTAAGACTAACAAAAAATGATAGAAAAAAGAAAAGAAAATTATTAAAAAAAATATTTTTCAGGGGCTAAGTTCTGAAAACGGCGTCCGATATAGTAGGTGTAAAGCAAAAAATGCAACATTTTACTACAAAATGTTGCATTTTTTCTATTTTGAACTTACCATTGTTGTGTTGTTGATCTTGGATATTCTGAGGGAGAAAGTCTGTCATATTGTATGTGCCGGATAACATTTTCTACTATAAAGGAGTATTCAATGGGAACTACACAGCCAATCCGAAACAAGGACGAACTCACGGCTTTCAGGATGTACTATAAGGACATCCGTCCAAACAGCCGCAATTACTGTTTAATTGTGATGGGATTAAACACAGCACTAAGAATCAGTGACCTGCTTAGATTAAAGTGGGACAACGTTTACAATTTCGAACATCATGAATTTCGCACTCATTTTCTTATCAACGAGCAAAAGACCGGCAAGAATAACTATGTCACTCTAAACTACAATGCGACCGATGCTCTGAAAGATTATTTCAATGAACGTAATCCAAATGACCATGAATTTATTTTTACCAAGAATACCTGCAGATAACAGCCTATAAGCAGGACGCAGGCATATCGTATTGTAAAGACTGCTGCCGGCAAAACAGTGCAGGATGAGCACATCAGCTGTCATTCGCTTAGAAAGACGTTTGGCTATCACGCCTGGAAAAATGGCACGCCTCCCGCTCTGCTCATGGATGTCTATAATCACTCATCATATGAGATTACCCAGCATTATCTGGGAATTGAGCAGGATGAGAGGGACGAGATTTATCTGAAGCTTGAATTATAGTACCTTCTATTCCGCCGGCCAGGATTTTCTGAGAGCCACATAGGAAATCAGGAAATTGGCAAGCCAGCCGGCCGGTACAGCAAGCCAGACAAATGCAATACCGAAACGCGGCGCGCAGATTAAGGCAACCGAGAGGCGGATTGCAAGGTTTACCATATTTGCAGCGAGAAACGGACGCATGATGCCAAGTCCACGAAGCACACCATCGGTGGCCATCTTTATACCCATAAAAATGAAAAAGAAGCCAAGCCATCTCATATAATCCCCTGATACCTGATATGCCAGGGCCGTTCCGTCTTTGCCCAGGAATAATGAGGAAATCTGTGTATGCAGTGTTTCAATTACTATAAAAGCAAGCACTGCAAAACACAGGTCTAACACCAGCGCAGCGTGATAGCCTTTTTTGATACGTTCTGTCTTCTTTGCTCCGAGATTCTGGGAAACAAACGGAGAAACTGCATTTCCAATAGATACAAATATCAGTGAAAATACATTCTCTACCCTCATCGTTGCCGAATATCCTGCAAGCGCCTGTGTACCGAACGGATTCACAACTGCCTGTACTATCATCATGCCAATTGACACCGTAGACTGCTGGAGAACCGAAGGCACAGCAATCCGAAGCATAGAATGAAGCTCATGTCTGTCAAACCATTCAAAGTGACTTTTATACCGGCGCATTCTGCTAAAGAAAATCAAAAGTGAAAACACTGCAGATATTCCCTGAGCAATTAGAGTTGCAAGGGCAGCACCGAACACACCCAGGTCAAGGCCTGCCACCATCCAAAGGTCCATAAATATATTTAACACAGAGGAAAATATCAAAAGCCCCAACGGAATCCTTGACTCGCCAATCGATGTAAACATCGTTGAAAGTATGTTATACATAAACAGAAACGGAAATCCCACAAAATAAACACGAAGATACAGCACTGCCTCATCCAGTATATCTGCAGGTGTCTGTAGCAAACTCATCATTGAATGTGAAAAGAAAAAGCCAAAGACACCCAGAAGTACGCTTAAAACCAGAAAACTAATCAGTGATGTTGATACTATCGTTTTCATTTTGCCGTAATCCCTGGCGCCGAAATAGCGGCTCACAAGTACACCGGCTCCTACACCGGCTCCCAGCGCTATACAGATGAACACATTCGTAAGCGCAGCACAGGCTCCAACTGCCGCAAGTGCAGAGGAGCCTACAAACTGACCAACAATGATTGAATCAGCCATATTATATACTTGTTGAAAAAAGCTGCCCAAGATCATGGGCATTGCAAAAACTGTCAATGCCTTTAAGGGGGCATCTGTAATTAAGTATTCATCTTTTGACATTATTTTTCCCTCATTCCGCTATAATTAAGCTATAGTATATCCGATTGAAAGACAAATTACAATATAGCATTCTTTATCGACATTTTTCCATTTCTTATGCTTTCCCTCTAATACAAACATCATACTGCTCCTTTGTATTTTAATTTAAAAAGCCGCCCAGGCCATAAGCCTGTGCGACTTCTCATAACATGATTTAAATTAAGTTTATCCTTCAATAGCAATATGCTTTGTGGTCTCAACTTTCTTTTGCTCCTTCTTCGGAACTGAAAGTTTAAGAATACCGTCCTCATACTTTGCCTTGATATCTTCCTGCTTCAGCTCATCACCTACATAGAAAGACCTGCTCATAGCACCGGAATAGCGCTCCTTGCGGATATACTTGCCATCCTTTTCTTCCTTTTCTTCCTTGTCAAGTCCTTTAGCTGCGCTGATAGTTAAGTAACCATTCTCCAGCTTAGCCTCAATCTCATCCTTCTTGAATCCCGGAAGATCTATATCTACTTCGTAGCTATTGTCAGTTTCCTTGACATCAGTCTTCATAACGTTCTTTGCGTGTTTACCATAAAGCGCCTTGTCAACATCAGGAAATGAAAAATCCATCCAATCATCGTTAAATAAGTTTTCTCCAAAAATACTAGGCATCAACATAAGTCATCTCTCCTTCTTAATCTATAAAATCTGTGTCAACCTGTTTCTTTGGAACCGGGATGTTTCAAGAACTCAAAGCCTTTGCTTTTTGTTCCTTTCCTTTGTTCTTGACTATGTTATACACCTATTATTAGCACTCGTCAATAGCGAGTGCTAATATTTTATAAAATGTTTATATTTTCCGAGCAGCTTCAAAGTACTTACCATATGAAACTCTATTATTTTGCAATAAATAACACTCCGAGTGTGCCAGGTCCACAATGTGATGAAATCACACCACCTGCTCTTGTCTCTATTATTTCCTTAAAAATGCCAAGAGAGGCTATGTAATCTCTCACCTCTTCAACTGTCTTAGCATCACATTCCGAATGTGTAATAAATACCCGATCCGGTATTGCGTTTTTCAGATCCTCTTCCAGATCTTTTGCATAATTCTTTATGACTTTACCGATCTTACCTCTATATTTCCTGCTTGCATCCATTTTACCATCCTTTACAACAATCATGGGATGAAGTGCCAATGCTCCTCCGATAAGCGCAGAAACCGCATTGCATCTGCCACCTCTGTAAAGATACACAAGTGTATCTACAACAAAGCTTGCTCTTACCTTCGGAATCAATTCATCAATTCCGGTTTTTATCTCCTCACGAGATTTACCATCTGCTGCCATAACTGCCGCCTCAACAACAAGCAGACCTATTCCTGTGGACAGATTTCTTGAATCTATCACCGTAACTTTATCTTCTGCATCAAGTTCTTCTGCCGCCATTCTGATCACGTTGATTGATGTCGACATCTCACTTGATATGGAAAAGCATATGATCTCCCTGCCTTCATCAATATATGGTCGCATTACATTCATTGCTGTTTCTATAGATGGAGCTGAAGTCTTTGGTGTAGTCTTATTTTTATCAGCCCACTCATACAATGCGTGAATGTCTATCTGCGGTCCGTCCTCCAGTTCTTCATCTCCTTTTACAATATGAAGCGGAATAATATCTATATCGTATCTTTCTAAAACTTCCTGTGACAGATCACATGTACTGTCTGATATAATTTTTATCATTTTAACACCTCCAGGCTTTCAAAATCATTTTGTCCTTCCTTTCTGTTCCATTATACTATCTTATTTTATTATTTCAATTGCGGAATAAATATATTATTTTCATGCCCATATTCAATAGTTACATGTTCTTTTTATTACAGTATCAAAAAAAGATATTTTCACCAATGGGGGGAAAGCAACGTTCATTTTACTGTTGACTGGCTCCGCTGGCTTTGTGATATTGCCTTGTAGTAAACACAAATAGAAATGATTGCTGTAATCGCTTCCGTGATCCAAAACGCATTCCAGACGCCAACCGCTCCGAAAATGCTGCCGAGTAAAAACGCAGTTGGGATGATAACCACAACATACCGGCAAAGTGAAATCAGTAACGAAGGAATGCCTTTTCCAAGTCCCTCCAGTGCGCCAGAAGATGTAACGGAAACCGCCGAGACAATAAAACCGGCGCCGATGATACGCAGGGCTGTTTTCCCGGCCTGGATTGTCGCTTCTGTGTGGGTAAACAGCCCCATAAGCTGGCCGGGGATTAGCAGACATATCACTGTCCCAAGCACCATAATGATACCGCTCATGCACAAGACGATTTTGTAAATCTGGCTGACTCTTTTGTTCTCCCCCGCACCGTAGTTATAGCCGATCAATGGGCGCATCCCCTGAACAATGCCATTAGCCGGAAGATAGATGAATGTCTGCAATTTGTAATAGATTCCCAAAACCAGAATATACACTTCGGAATATGCCGCCAAAATAGCATTGAGTGCCGAAATCAAAAGAGATGGGAGCGCAAGATTCAAGGTTGCGGGAATGCCGATGGAGTACAGCTTTATTACCATCTTTTTGCTGAGCAAAATGTACTGCCTGCGGATATGCACGCGAATTGGCCGCACAAAATAAACGACCAGATAAATCGCAAGCGTCAAGGTCTGCCCGATGCCGGTTGCCAGCGCGGCGCCTTCGATTCCCATTTCAGGAAATGGACCATAGCCAAAAATCAGAACGGGGTCTAAGACAATGTTTATTATACACCCACACATCAGGCTGATCATAGTTGTTTTCATGTTTCCTACAGCTTGGAATATTTTCTCGAATGTAACACCAACAACGATAATCAATGTAAAAGAGAACGCAATAACAGAATAGTGGACGCCAAGTTCAATCACTGTCTTGGATGAAGTGAACATTCCTAAAAAAGCTGGCATCATTGTAATACCGCAGACTGTCAAAACAACGCCGTGAATCATGGCAAGCACAAGTCCCTGCGTGGCAGCTTGATCTGCTTTTTTGTCATCTCCAGCGCCTAGATAGAAGGCGATCACTGCGTTGATTCCAACGCCAAATCCAATTCCAACAGCATTGATAAAATTTTGAACCGGGTAAACCAGTGATAATGCCGTCATAGCTTCCTCGCTGATCTGCGCGACGAAAAAGCTGTCGATAATGTTGTATAGAGAATTAACCAGCATTGATAAAACCATAGGCATGGCCATGGATAAAATCAGCGGCAATACCGGTTTTTCTTTCATAAAAGTATCGTTCATAATTTCTCCTCCTTGGAACATGTTATAAGATATTTTTGTGGCGATACCATGCCATTATTATGAGAGCAATGAGCATAGTGGCGGTTTCCGCAACAGGAAATGCAAACCAGATTCCGTTCAGTTGGAATAATTTGTCCAGACACCATAAGGCTGGAACAAGGAAAAGCAGTTGTCTGCATAATTGAATCGCTATGCTGGAACCTACTTTTTCTGTCGCCTGAAAATAGGTGGAAATCATGGTAGAGAGACCGCAAAACAGATAGCTTGCCGCCATAATTCGCATAGCGGATATTCCAAAGGAGCGCATGGCTTTTGACGCTGTAAATAATTCCAAAAGCTGCACCGGAAAGAAGTTGACGGTCAATGTTCCCAGTATCATCATACCGGAGACCAAAGCGGTTCCGTATCGGAAAGCGGAGTGCAGCCTATCTCTGTTTCCCGCACCGTAGTTAAACCGCATAATAGGCAAACAACCCTGAATCAAGCCGTTTACTGTCATAACGATCAGCTGCTGCACCTTAAAATACGCACCGAAGAATGCAATCGCCGTATCGGAATACGCCACCAGAAACAGATTGACGAATGTCACCATAAACGAACTGAGGGCATTCATAATGAAAGATGGTAAGCCAAGGGCGAATATACGGGCAATCATCCACTTTTGTATATGAAATTCTTTGATCTTTATCCGCACTTTCTGCTTTTTGCCCAGCAGCAAGGCAAATGCCAAAATCATGGATAACAAATAGCCCGCAACAGTAGCCACCGCAGCGCCACGGATCCCCATAGCTGGAAAAACACCAATACCAAAAATTAGGAGTGGGTCAAATACAAAATTAACGACCACTCCTGCAATCTGGAACCACATAGGAGCAATCATGTTCCCAGTAGCCTGTATCATCTTCTGGATTGCGATATGCACCATGTTGGGAATTTGCATGAACGAACATACGCTCATATAGGCAAGACTCAACTGATAAATTTCTTCGTTATTGGTAAATGCCCTAAAGTAGGGTTTCATAATCAGTAATGACAGAAGATTGAGCAAAGCACCAATTCCAAAGGCCAGTAACAATCCATGTGTGACGGTAGTATTTGCCTCATTCTGCTTTCTCTGTCCCAGATACCCTGCAATCAGTACATTCACGCCAACGCCGATCCAGATAGATGTCGCATTCATCAAAGTTGTAATAGGAAACGACAGGGAAACCGCCGTCAAAGCATTTTCACTCAGCCGCGCTACAAACGCGCTGTCTATCAGATTATAGGAATATTGCAGAAACATGGAAATCAGCGGCGGTATCGACATTTGCCAGATGAGTTTTCCAACGGGCGCAACCGCCATTTTGTTATTTGTCTGCATGCTTTCCTTCTTCTCCACAAATTGTCCGAACATTATAGTCCTCCATTCTGCTAATACTTCCGAGTTACAAGCAACAAAAAAGCCACACAACTATCACAAGATAGCTGTGTGGCAAAAAGATGACCGAATCCGGAAAAGTCCACTAAAATTTTGCGTTTATCATTATAACGAACTTGAAGGAGACTGTCAAGCAGCAATCATTACGGAACTATGCAGAAGAGAGAAACTATATCTCTCTACATGCTTATTAATACACATAAAGGTACATCGAAGCAAAAATCCCGCCTCACTCGTTAAAAAGTGATGCGGGACTTTTCCTATAACATTTATCTTGGCCATCTCTTCTCTGCCGGTAATAGTTCTTCGAACTTCTGATGAGGTTCACTCTGATACCAGTATGCCACACTTGAAAGATCGTCTTGTCGCTCAAACAATCCATTATGACTAACCCCTATTTGCTGTACCGTTACTTTCAGATTTTCCTCAAAAAATACAGGATCGGGGATATGCCATCTGTAAAATCCACGCATTGGCGGACAATCATCATTATGATATTGATTCTAAACAAGTGAATCATGTCTGGAGTAAAATGGATATCCCAAATAGTTTGTAAAATACATATTTTACGAACTGTTTGTATTTTTGGTCAGTTTTGCAAACTTGAAGTTTCCATTTATTTCTTTTTGCGGTATTTGGGTTCAATACCTACTACATACGCTACCATAGCCGCAATACTAATAAGCATTGCACCCAATATAGGTATAATAATCAAACCCGAATTCTGCCCATCTAATAAAGGCAATCCAATTAACGTAAACAAAACACCATACACGCACCACAATATGCCCAAAGCACGATTATAGCCTTTCACATCTTCTATGGGCGCTACCTCAGCATTTGCCCAAAAACCGAAAGGTTTTGCTTTCTTGGAATTAAAATCATAAATGCCCATTACAATAAATAATACGCCGATTATTACCCAAATAACAAATGCTATTAATCTTCCTTCCATAATATGTATCCTTTCTTTGTAGTTCTGTAAATTCCGATTGAACAAAATCGCTGCGCGATGGCCTGCCAAGGCTGTGGCG
>ERZ791872.528-NODE-528-length-36799-cov-7.951393_pt1 | contig 36799 bp, 38 predicted proteins | sample MGYA00510279_ERZ791872 | MGnify/ENA primary metagenome ERZ791872 (study PRJEB30046, sample SAMN00792103) | human gut metagenome | study: EMG produced TPA metagenomics assembly of the A metagenome-wide association study of gut microbiota in type 2... | reverse complement strand
AAACGGAAGAACAGTTGGCTGCTGCCCGCCGCACTTACAATGCTTCTGTAACCGATTACAATAATGCCGTCCAGACTTTCCCTACAAATCTGTTGGCAGGTATGTTTGGCTTTACAAGAAAAGCGGTACTGACAATTCCGGAAGCAGAACGTGCAACGCCGGATGTAAAGAACTTATTCAATTCATAAAATAGCCGGCAATGGATTATGTAGATTTTGACTCTCTGGCGCAGAAGCTGGCTCCCACATTGCAAGTTCTGGAAAATAAACGTAAGGAACTCCTGAGAAAAGGACGTTCAGAGGGTTTGATTTATGCTGCTATTTTTCTGGTAGTAGGAGTGATTGCTTTGCTAATACTTAAATTGGAAGGGATCTTTGGTCCGATAGTTATTGTTGTTATTTCTGTAATCATCTTTATTACTTGTATCAATAATAAGTCGAAAATATTCTCCTCTTTTTATAAAGAAGAAGTGGTAGATGAAATAATCCATGCCTTTTGTCAGAATGCGACCTATTCTCCGAATAATGGAGTGAGTGAGGATCTTTTTAGAAATAGCGGACTGTTTACTTCTCCCGACCGTTATCATGCCGAAGATTTGATAGAAGGATGTCTGGATAAAACCAGCTTTATCTGTTCCGAAGTACATGCTGAAGAGCGCAGAGCTCGTTCTACCAAGAATGGAGTGCAGTATTATTGGGAAGATATTTTCAAAGGATTTCTTTTCATTGCTGACTTTCATAAAGAATTTCAGGGAGAAACGACCGTTTTGCGGGACAGCTTTTTCAAAATTAAGATGGGAGCTTCAAGAGTGAAAATGGAAAATCCCGATTTTGAAAAAGTCTTTGATGTCTTTTCCACGAACCAGATTGAGGCCCGCTATCTGATTACCCCTTCCATGATGGAAAGAATGTTGAAGTTGGACAGCAATTTTAAGAAAGGAATTACCATCAGTTTCCGGAATTCTACGATTCTGGTCGCCATTCCGGATTCAAAGAACCGGTTTGAAGCAGATGTGTGGAGTTCTTTGAGTGATATGAGTATCCTTAAATCGGACTTTGCAGTGCTCCAATCCTTGCTGGAAATTGTAGATGAACTGAACTTGAACACACGTATTTGGAGTAAAGAGTAAGCGATAAACACATCACTTATTTCTTGAATAATTTTCACTAATGAAAATATTCATGTAATTTTGCGGAAAACTAAAGAATCTTATGATACAATCCATGACCGGATACGGTAAAGCGACCGCTGAACTGTCCGATAAGAAAATCAATGTAGAAATCAAATCGCTCAATAGTAAAGCGATGGATCTGTCAACCCGCATCGCTCCCCTCTACCGGGAAAAAGAAATAGAAATCCGTAACGAAATTGCTAAGGCACTGGAACGTGGTAAAGTGGATTTCAGTCTGTGGATTGATAAAAAAGATGCCTGTGAACTTATTACTCCCATTAATCAGGATGTGGTAGTGGCGTATTACGAACGAATTCGCACTATCTCCGAAACTACCGGTATCCCTGCACCCGAAGACTGGTTCTCTACTTTGCTCCGCATGCCGGACGTGATGACAAAGAACGATATTCAGGAACTGAGCGAGGAAGAATGGAAAGCTGTTCATGCCACTGTGCTTCAAGCTATCCAAAATCTGGTTGATTTCCGTATCCAGGAAGGCGCGGCTTTAGAGAAGAAGTTCCGCGAAAAGATTTCTAATATTGCCAAGTTGCTGACTTCTGTTGATCCGTACGAAAAAGAGCGTGTAGAGAAAATCAAAGAACGCATCACGGATGCTTTGGAAAAGACCATCAGCGTGGACTATGACAAGAACCGTCTGGAACAGGAACTCATCTATTACATTGAGAAACTGGATATAAACGAAGAAAAACAACGCCTGAGCAACCACTTGAAATACTTCATTAATACTATGGAGGATGGAAGCGGGCAAGGTAAGAAATTGGGTTTCATTGCCCAGGAAATGGGACGTGAAATCAATACGTTGGGAAGCAAGTCCAATCATGCTGAGATGCAGAAGATTGTAGTGCAGATGAAGGATGAGTTGGAACAAATCAAAGAACAGGTATTGAACGTGATGTAGAGACATTTGCAATGTACAATTTACAATGTACAATTTGCCGTATTGAGGTGTGCGCCGGATTGTGCTTTTCTTTAGATTGTACTTTGCTAAATTGTACCTCTCATCAAGTTTTTCCTTTAATTTGTATATTGTAATTTACTAAATTGTACATTGTACTTTGCTAAATTGTAAATGTTATGTTGGCTAAACTTATTATATTCTCAGCCCCTTCCGGGTCAGGGAAATCAACCATTATCAACTATTTGTTGGAGCAGAACCTGAATCTGGCTTTTTCTTGTTCTGCTACCAGTCGTCCGCCACGCGGAACAGAACAGCATGGAGTGGAGTACTTCTTTCTTTCTCCCGAAGAATTCCGTACCCGCATTGCCAATGACGAGTTTCTAGAATATGAAGAAGTGTATAAAGACCGTTACTACGGTACATTGAAGTCTCAGGTAGAAGCTCAGTTGGCTGCCGGACAAAATGTGGTTTTTGATGTGGACGTTGTAGGTGGCTGCAATATAAAAAAGTTTTATGGCAACCGTGCTCTGTCGGTATTCATTCAGCCTCCTTCGGTAGAGGAACTTCGTAAACGTCTGGTAGGACGTGGAACGGATGCTCCCGAAGTGATAGAAGCCCGCGTTGCTAAGGCGGAATATGAACTGACCTTTGCCCCTAAATTCGATAAGGTCATTGTAAATGATGACTTGGAGCAGGCTAAGGCAGAAGCTTTGCAGGTAATTACAGAGTTTTTATCGAAATAATAAGGTCTGTCATGTATCAGCCGAAACCTGTTTCTCCTAAACAGAACAAGTCATTGTTGATTCTCAACACACTCCTGGCACTTATATCTTTGGTGTCAGGTCTGATGGCGTTGTATTATAGCCAATGGACAATAGTTCTTGGTATGACATTGGTATTGCTTTCAAGTTGCATCAATGTTTATACTTGCTGGAAACGTATGAAAACAAAAGAATGAAAACGGGTATCTTCAGCGGCTCCTTCAATCCGGTTCACATCGGACATCTTGCCCTTGCCAATTATCTTTGCGAATATGAAGGGCTGGATGAAGTGTGGTTTCTCGTAACCCCGCATAATCCGTTGAAGGAAGAAGATGAATTGATGGATGATACCTTCCGTTTGAAGTTGGCTCAACTTGCCATTGCGGGGTATCCTAAGTTTAAAGCTTCTGATATTGAGTTTAATCTGCCTCGTCCGTCCTATACCATCCATACATTGGATAAACTGAAAGAAACCTATCCCGACCGGGAATTTCATTTGATTATTGGTTCGGACAATTGGGCGCTTTTTCCCCGCTGGTATCAGTCGGAACGTATTCTTGCCGAAAACCATATTCTTGTATATCCCCGTCCCGGTTATCCGGTTTCTTCCGATTTCCTTTCGGAGAATGTAAAAGTAGCTTCTTCGCCTACTTTTGAAATCAGCTCTACTTTTATTCGCCGGGCGATGGAGGAAGGGAAAGATGTTCGTTACTTCCTCCATCCAGCGGTCTACGAGGCACTCTCATCTGAGTTTCCTCGCTAAATAATGCTACTGTTTGGCATGGAATAATCCTTTGGAATCGATATCCACATCCAACATGTATGAACTGGTAGCCTCTTCTTTCGGCATAATCCGGTCTATTCTGCCCAGATCCTCTTTCGTTAGTTTCACATTTAATGCTTGAATCGTGTCTTTGATTTGTGAGGCTGTTCTTGAACCTACCAGTGCTATGATATCTTCACCTTGCGCCAACACCCAGGCTATGGCAAGTTGTGCCAGGGTAGCTCCTTTTTCAACTGCAATCTGTTTCAGCGCATCGGTGCGGGCAAGATTTGCTTTCATCGTTGCCAATGCTTCCGGAGAAATTCTCTGACCGATAGATTTTAATTTTTCTTCTTGTGAACTTCCGCCAATCAGTCCCGAAAGGAGTACGCCGAAGGCTACAATGCCGACACCTAATTCTCTTGCTGTCGGTAAAAGGTCATCTTCTATATGCCGGTCTGCCAACGAATATCTTACTTCGACCAGACTGATCGGGTGTACTGCATTTGCTCTGCGAAGTATCTCTCCATTCACTTCGGAGATTCCTATATTTTTCACATATCCTTTTGTAGCCAGATCGGATATAGCGCCGATGGTGTCTTCTACGGGTATATGTGGATTGATGCGGGCGGGTTGGTATAAATCCACATAGTCAGTACCTAAACGGCTTAGTGTATAGCGCAGGTAGTTTTCCACAGCTTCCGGGCGGGCATCCATTCCGTACATTCTGCCATCCACACCCTGCATGGCTCCAAACTTTACAGAGATAAAGACATCTTCCCGCTTGCGGGTCTTTAATGCCTCTTTTATCAGCATTTCACTTTGTCCGTTTCCGTAGAAGTCTGCGGTATTCAGGAAATTAACCCCTCCGTCCAAAGCTGTATGTATCGTGTTGATACCTTCACTTACGTCTCCCATTCTCATACTTCCCAAGCCTATGCGCGAAAGCATGAAGTTGCTTGTTTTCTCTTTCGATAAGTTTAAATATTCCATATTCCGATGCAGCATATTTACATCACTGATTATCAGTGACTATTCATTTTAATCGGTACAACCTCCGTTTTTACAAGTACACAGAATGTAGGGACAAATGCAAATCGTTGTATTTCATTGTTTTACATATACGTGTTGTACCGCCTTCTTTCAGCCCTTTTGTAGAATGTCCGCTATCAGATGCAAGGTGTTGAACGATAGGGCATTTCCGCATGGATGTTACAGAGCGCTTGTTGAATACAAAAGTAGTGCTTTTCTTGGAATTTCTGCGGTTTGCGGTGGGATTTTTTGCGCTCCGATTATTTATGGCACTCGATTCGTTGGAAAAAGTGTAACGAAACTGAATTATTCGCTTGAAAAAGTGTTTGTATACATAAATGGTACACTTCTATTCGGGGAGAGACCATTATATCCTATCGGGTATAATTCCGCTTTTTATATCAATATTATACCCGAAATAGTATAAAATCAATAAACTTGACTGAACTCCATAATGTCGAGCATCTGATATAATATTCCGTCAATAGCGGAATGCCAACTTTGGTGAAAATGACCATAATACCAATTGTTCACAGGATGATTGTCAGTTTTGAGATGATGCAGGAGCATATCCATTGTTTTTCTTTCAGATTGTACATCTTTAAGAAGTGATGAATCGTTCTCAGCCCATTGGTTAAGGTTGCTTTTTGAGAATAGCTCACAATGCGATGGCGCAGTATGTGTGACAACTGTATCAATCAAGAAGTCTGCACGGATGGTATTCATCTTATCAGCGTCATAAGTAGGAGCTTCATTCTTCCAATATAAATTGTGGGAAATATCATTTTCTTGCAACTCATTGGAGTGAATACGATATTTCCGTTTGTTCCATTCATTTATGCGATAAATACGGTCAATAGAAATGGCTCCACCTACACAAAGGATGGTATGACTACAGGCTTGGAGAATAGTATAATCAGGAACAGCGATGAAGCGTTTGTAATTGAATGTTGCTCCATCGAAATAGGCAGGATTATCATGATTACCACGCACAAACACAATCCAATTGTTGGCTTGGTTCATTCGCTTGGCATTTCGTCTAATCATTTGCTCATAGTATTCTCTCTTTTCAAAGCCAAAGCCACAATCCCCGGCAACAATCAATATGGTGTCCGTCAACTTGTATTGAATGCAGAGTTTGAACACTAACTGATTAAAGTCTCCATGAATATCACCGGAAACGATAATTGTCTTGGCTTCGGGAAAAGATAATGAGAATGCCTTGCTATGATTCATCTTATGTTCCTGTTAATAGTGCTTATAGATAGAATTAATCTTCGCCAAACAATCCTTTCTCTTTCCACACTTTGATTTCCTTATCAAAATCAGAAAGATACTCTTTGTCTTGAATCAAGTGGAATTTGTCATATTCTGCGTATGCTTTTTCTTTTGCTTGTTCAGCGGAAATAGTTCCGGCATCACGCAAGGCGTCATATTTATATAAAGTCAAGAACTCATCCAATTGTTTTTTCCAGTCTGCCATCGTAGTGATAATCTGTCGCTCTGCACGAAGTTCTGCAAAATCAAGGAATGCAGTTGATAGACGATTTAAGGCGGAAACCTCCTTGTCGGATAAATAATTCTTGGCAATTATTGTGTCTGACTTTTGTACTCTGCCATCAGGTGCATTTTTCCAAGTGGTAAGTCCCATGTGGGGCATTTCGGCATCTGCTCTTGAATATACGATTTCGGCTACCGTTTGATGGGTGACAGCCCAAAGCATCATATTCTGTACTATCTTGAAGAACAGTTGGGTCGTTTCTGATTTGGAATCATAATCGGCACTACATTCGGCATATACATCAGTGATTTTTTGATAATATCGGCGTTCCGAAGCCCGTATTTCTCGGATACGTTCTAATAAATCATCAAAATAATCTTTGCCAAAATGTTTACCCTGTTTCAATCGTTCATCATCCAATACGAATCCTTTGACTATCATTTCTTTCAGAACAGATGTAGCCCAAATTCTAAATTGAGTAGCTTGGTAACTGTTCACACGATAGCCTACGGCAATGATGGCATCCAAATTATAGAACAATGGTGTGCGTTCTACCTCTCGCTCTCCTTCCGATTGAACTATCCCAATTTTTCGGATAGTTGCCTCTTTGGTAAGCTCGCCAGATTCGTAAATCTGCCCAAGGTGATAGTTGATGGTGCGTACATCAACCCCAAACAAGTCTGCCATACGTTTCTGAGACATCCAAAATGTTTCACTGTTGAATATGACCTCAATACGTGTTTCTCCTTGCTTTGTTTTATAGAGTAAAATGTTGGATGATAGGCTATTGTTAAGTAATTCAGTAGTAGGTGTCTTCTGGCTGAAATATTCTCTTGCCATTTGCACTTGTGGTTTCTTCCCATCAGCATTTTCCGCAATTATCAAACAAGCCATACGTGATAAATGTATATTCTCTACTTTTCGGTATGAGCCAGACCCTAACTTGACCATTTCAACCGTATGGTTAAAATGCTCGGTTGTATTAAGTCCTTTATGATTGGCTATCGTAATGGCTTTGCTTATTGTGCGTGTGAATTTTTGATAGGTGCTATAACCTAATGCAACGCACAAATCACGAGAAGTCCAATACTCTGAGCCGCTTTCATTTTGCTTTTTTATCTGCTCAAAATCAGAACGGATAGGGGATACGTCGTTTTCTTCCATCACCTTATTACATTTCAGAATTTCGAAAACTTACTTATATAAATCTGGTCTCAATTCCATATTATGCTTCTTGATAATTTTTTCCATAAGAGAGTCTTTCGGAACAATTTCATAGGAATAGGCTCTTTCAAATGCTTGTCGTCCGGCATCTGTCATAAGTCCTCGGTCTTCAAGATTCATACAGCGTTCTTTATTTAGCTTAGTCCAATGGCTTCTTTTGCGACGAGGTGAAAGCCGTTGTGCAAGACGTCCGTCCGGCAATTTCTTTATAGTTGAATCAATCCACCCAAAACACAACGCTTCCTCAACGACCTCAATATATGGAATACATTCGTATGTGGGCTGTTTAGAGCGTGAAGTGATAACCCAGCAAGATTTCGCTTGGTTGTGGTTAGCCTTCAGCCAATTTCTCAGCTCAATGCGGTCTGTGAAGTCCAGTAGATTGATAATTTCCATATTTGTCCGTAGTTCAATGATATATGATTATCCTAATTGCTTTTGTAAACAGAATCCAAAGTGTTTTCTTTACGGTTGAACCGAAACTGATTGTATATAAACCTGATACTTGAATTATGCATGATATTAATTGAGCGCAAATAGGTGTCATAATGTTCCTGTTATTGTCAGTTCAAATACAATTAAGGTTGTTAAAAGGAATAATCATTGTCTAAAAATAGGAGTAAAAATATTTTATTCTGCAATATTAAACATTAATGTGAATATCGTATTCGTCTTTTTTATCTTGAATCTTTTTAACTTCATTAATCCAAAAGCTAATATTATTAATGAAACTATCCCATCTAACCATATGTATATAACTGACATAGCCACGGTAAACATTATCACCAATATTACAATTTGAATATGTTTTCTCTATTTGATTAAACATATTCGCACGTAAGACTTTGAATAGATTATTTGTATGCCATAACGTACATCCTGACTGACAACACATCTTCGGTTCGAGCATATAATCATACCCACCATTAATATCAGGAAGAACAACAGCCAGTATACCATTTCTTCTGCTAGTTCTGTCATTTCGAGTAGTCTCTCTTAGAGAATAAGACACTTCCCAAGGAATCCATTGTTCATCTTCGCTTTTATTTAACTCTTTCATATTAGGAGAGATGAGCACAATGGTAATGCTACTATCAAAAATTTTATTTCTTAATTTTGACTCCACAGTGGAGTCTTTAAAATTGGATAGGTCTTCACCATCTAGTTCTCCTTTATTAATATGATCATCTTCTTCAAGCTTATCCTGTAATTCATCAACATAGTGACGAACTTTAGTTGATTCGTACCAAGGAGTCCTTTCAAGATGCTTTACAGAAGTATCACCATATTTATATGATATAAAAATCTTATGTCCCATAGCTATTTATAAATTAAGTAAATCTTTAAATAATGAAGAATATGCCAAGTTTATACATAATTCAGGTTCTTTACCATCAAAATATTTGTCATAAATGATTTTGGCGGCACCTCCAGTGCTAGCTAAAGGAAATGCTTTTGCTTCTGGATGTAACTGAGTAAACATTGCATATTCATTTTCTATACCTTCCATACCTCCAATAAAGATTCCAGCATAAAATTCATTATCGCCAAGCATATGTTTTCTCATCTCTTCTATACTCAAATCTTTATCACCCATATCATTGGTCTTTATAATATGAGCAACACTTTCATTCTCTAAAGGAAAGAACTGTTCAAAATACGTAGATTGATACAAAGTTACACTGCTCTGTATATCTAATCCCGAATGCTGCAAAACACTAGCTATAAGTGGCGTTATTGAAGGATGGCCTCCCCAAATCAGTTTATACTTAGGCAATGCCACACTAGCTAAGGCTAATACGGAATCACGTATTGCGATTGTATCCGCTGTTTTGAAATATCTTTCATCTCTTCCTAACATAGGAATACTTGCTGACAAGAATATGTTTAATTGTTTTTGAGCCATAATTCAAAATCTTTTTTCTTGATAGTTTTAACCTCTAATGATTCATTTAACCATTCTAGATGTTCTACCCATTTCTTACGAATACGCAAATCATCATATATAAGGAATAATTCGATTTTCTCGTTATCAAGCAATTTTCTAAAGCGTAGAGAATCGAAACAGTCATAAGATTGTGGAATTCCTATCGCCGGAATAAACAATCTAATTATATCATCTTTCAAAGTCTCTACAAGATAGCGATACTCTTGTATAAGTTGTCTCCCTTGTTTGCGAGCTTCTTCAACAAATTCTCCCACAAGATTGTCTTGTCTAGCAGCAAGGTTTCTAGCTCTAACGGATTCTACTGCATTTACGATATTCTCAATACATTCTTCAGTAATGCAACAAGATCCATTATGGAAGTCCTCATTCATAAACATTTTTTGTGTTAATTGAATAGGTTCGCATAATAAATTGTGTATGTCTGGGGTGCAATCAGGCCAGATAATTTCAACTACTCCAATTTGTTTCTGATTTGCTGATATAATTTCCTCATTGCACCACTTGCTGTTCTTAAAATCATTGGTGTATAGTTGGATTAATACATCGCAATCCGTCATTCGATGATGTAATTCTTCTTGAAAATTTTTAGCAGGATTGATAGAATATGTATCCAGAAATACATCGTAATTATTGCGGACAAAAGCATCAAATAATTGGTTGGCTACAGCAGAAGAGTCCGTCCGGCGATAACTAATAAATAGCTTCCGGTTTTCTCTCAATAACCTCATTGATTCAAATGCATAATTAATATATTTTTCAATATGATCAGCAATGTATTGTCTTCCATTCATTACATGAATGATTTTAGGAACTTCTGCTTCAAAATTATCGCCAAAATATATTGGCAAAATAGCATCCCCATTATCAAGGAGAACTTTTAATATATCGATATCTTTTTCTGAATGATTTAAATTGCCAAAATAGAATACGAAAGATGGCTGTTTATTCGAATATTTTCTCTCAAAAGTTTCATTATAGATTACCTCAAACATATTGTCTCTCAAACCTATACTATGAATCTTGTCAAAAAAACGAACTTTTATTGTATTGCAAGCATTATTATTAATATCTCCTAGAAAGATAAGTTGGTATTTATATGTCATAATAATTATTGTTAGTTATAAGTAGCTATGATACAATCCAATCGTACAAATTTTTGATACAATAATTCCCGTCTTTATCATTGTAGCAATAGTAGTATCCTCTAGGTATTAGATTCCCGTTTGAATATCTTTCTGTTCCAGAATAATATTGAATAGTTGGATATATTTGCATATATTCAGAACCTTTCCAGTTATTATCGTTCTGAGCTATAGGGAATAAAGCTATTTTCCCTAAATCAAATTTTTGCGCATCTCCGTAACCTAACTCCCAATTACACCATTTTGAATCAATAGCACCGTTTGTGGCGACTAGTATAAATTTATCGTATTTTTGGATTTGCTGTTTGATTATGGCTGCTGTGGTTCCAGATGTTTTTTGGGGCATAGAATTATCAAGCCAATCAACATAGATACTGGCATGTAATTCTTCTAAAATGTAGGCAACTCGTTTGAGTTGGCTAATTTCATCGTGTTTATGGGAAAGAAATACGGATGCTTGTTGACCAGTTGAAAAAAATCTAGTTTGCCGATGAGCTTCGGAGAGGACATCAGCAGCAAGAGTAAGTTCCTTTAGCTTATTTTCTGTTAGAATCATGGCTCTTTTTAATGTTTGTCTTATATAGGATACAAAAATACAAAATAATTCTGATTATCGAATATAATTCGCTATATTTGCACTATAAAATCGTATCAAAGAATGAAACTGAATAGAATAAAGACTGTATTGTCCGAAAAAGGTATCTCTCAGACATGGTTAGCTAAACAACTGGATAAGAGTTTCAGTATGGTAAATGCCTATGCTTGTAATAGGATTCAGCCTAATTTAGAGACCTTACAACAGATTGCAGAGATATTGCAAGTGGATTTGAAAGATTTAATAACCGATAAAAAAGAACGGTTGAAATAGAACTTAATTAGGTTAGGAGGTTATAGTTCATTTGTACCTTATTGCAAATGTGCTGATAAACTTCCGATAATATACAATATTAAGAACATGACTCCTGAAGAAAAAGCAAGAATAAAGATAGACCAGTGGTTTGCTGATGCAGGTTGGGAAGTGGTTGATAGGGAAGACTACGAGCCGACTTGTACTGCTGTCGCCATAAGAGAAGGCTTGTTGAAAGGGAATCTTGAAGCTGACTATTTCCTATTTATTAACGGGAAAGCAGTGGGAATACTTGAAGCAAAACGAGAAGAAACAGATGCTTTTGCTTCAAAAGTTTGCGACCAAGCAACTTTATATGCAAGAAGTGTCCCTAATATCTATCAGGCGTATCAAAAGCCATTGCCTTTTATCTTTACTTCAAATGGTAAAGAACTATACTTTTGTGATTTTCGTGAACAAGATTCATATTTCAGACAAATAATGGCAATCCCTACGCCACATGAGTTGGTCAAGAAATTGGGAATTGAAGATACATTTGCCGGACTACCTACATTGAAAAAGAAAGGGCTTCGTGATTGTCAATACGAAGCGGTAACAGAACTTGAAAAGAGTTTCCGCAGTGGGCGAAATCGGGCATTGATGGTTCTTGCTACTGGTGCAGGTAAAACATATACGGCTTGTCTCGCAACTTATAGGATGCTTTCTTATACTCCTATGCGCAGAGTGCTGTTTCTCGTTGACCGGAATAATCTTGGGAAACAGGCAGAGGGAGAATTTGGAACCTTCCGCCTGACGGAGAATGGAGATGCGTTCAATACAATCTTTACGGTTAATCGGCTTCGCTCTTCTTCTATTCCATCTGATAGTAATGTGGTTATTTCTACTATACAGCGTTTGTTCTCATTCTTGAAAGGAGACGTTATTGAAGATAATGAGGAGGATGACGGCAACGAGCCGATGGAAGAAGTAATCTTGCCACCCAATCCCAACTTGCCCCACGACTACTTTGATATGATTATCATAGACGAGTGCCACCGCTCTATTTATGGAAACTGGCGTAAGGTATTGGAATATTTTGATACGGCAAGATTGGTTGGTTTGACTGCAACCCCGATTGAAGAAACTGAGAAATTCTTCAACTACAATATCATTGTCAACTATACCTTGGAAAAGAGTATTGTTGATGGTGTGAATGTGGATTGCAGGGTATATAGAATAAAAACGCAAGTCACGGAATCAGGAGGAGCTATATTAGAAGGCGAGAAATTCAAAGAAGAAACAAAATATACCGGAGAGGTTAAGACTAAAAATAGTAAAGAAACAAAATTCTATACCAATAAAGAGCTTAATCGAAGTATCATCAACCCGGCACAGATAAAGTTAATCCTTTCGACTTATCGTGATGTGGTTTATACCGAATTGTTCAACGATCCACAGCGAGAACCGAATATAGATTATTTGCCCAAAACATTGATATTCGCTCTCAATGAAACTCACGCCACCAATATCGTACAGATAGCCAAAGAGGTATTCGGGCGCACAGACGACCGCTTTGTTCAGAAAATCACCTATTCGGCTGGCGACAGCAACGAACTGATACGGCAATTCCGAAATGACAAAGATTTCCGTATAGCCGTGACTTGTACGTTGGTTGCCACAGGTACAGATGTCAAACCGCTGGAAGTGGTCATGTTCATGCGCGATGTAGAATCATTGCCTTTGTATATTCAGATGAAAGGGCGTGGTGTGCGCACCATTGGTGATGAGCAATTGCGAAATGTTACGCCCAATGCATTCAGTAAAGATTGTTTCTACTTAGTGGATGCGGTAGGTGTGACGGAAAGCATGAAGACGGTGAAGCCTATAGATGGCAGTCCCACAACAAAGACTATCACTCTAAAGGAACTGTTGGAACGTATCAGCCACGGTTATATTCCTGATGAATATCTCAAACGGCTTGCAGCCACGCTTGCCCGAATATACTATAAGGCTGATGAATCGCAAAAGAAAGAATTTGCCCGTTTGTCTCATCATGACATGAAGGAGCTTTCAGCGAAAATATACGCTGTGTTGGAAAAAGGTACCCTCCCTCCGTTTGTTAGTACAGACGATTCTAATAACGAGCGTAAGGGATTGGTATCCCCTCTTGCCAACCATGCCGACGCACGAAGATATTTACTCATTCTTGCTGCCGGGTTTGTCAATACGTTGATGCCTGGCGAAGATGCGCTTATCTCAAAAGGATTCTCCGTTGAAGAGGCTAAAGACACAACAGAGGCGTTTGAAGATTTTTGCAAAAAGTATTACGATGAGATAGAGGCATTGCGCATTATCCACAGCAACACGGGTGAACCGATAACTTATTCAATGTTGAAAGATTTGGAGAATAAACTTAAAATGGCAAACAACCATTTTAGCCCTAAACAAATTTGGAACTCGTATGCCATTCTTTCTCCAAACAAGGTAAAGCATTCTACTACTAAAGAAGAGAGCGATGCTTTGACCAATATCATACAACTGGTACGCTTTGCTTTCCGCCAAATCGAGAGACTGGACAGTGTAGTCACCACATCCAAACAATATTTCAACTTGTGGTTGGGGCAAACCCAGCGTGAAATAACCGATAAGCAACGTGAAGTTGTCAGTCGTATTGTGGATTATATCGCTTCTAACGGGGCTTGTACAGTCAGAGATATTCGTGAAGATGATGCAACCCATGCAGCCCAAATGATTCGAGCGTTTGGTAATATGCAAAAAGCAGACGAAGCACTTCATTCACTTTATAAATTTGTAGTTTTAAGAAACGCAGCATAAGAAAATGGCAACAAATAATACAACGGAGCAATCGCTCACTAAAAAAGTATGGAGTCTGGCAACAACTCTTGCCGGGCAAGGTATCGGATTCACCGATTATATCACCCAGCTGACCTATCTCTTATTCTTGAAGATGGATGCAGAGAATGTAGAAATGTTCGGAGAGGAATCGGCTATCCCTACAGGCTATCAATGGAATGATTTGATTGCTCTTGATGGTTTGAATTTGGTGAAGCAATATGAAGAAACTCTTAAACTGCTTAGTGAGCAGGATAATCTGATAGGAACGATTTATACGAAGGCGCAGAATAAGATAGACAAGCCTGTTTATCTGAAAAAGGTTATCACCATGATTGATGAAGAGCAATGGCTCATCATGGACGGTGATGTGAAAGGTGCTATCTACGAAAGCATTCTTGAAAAGAACGGACAAGATAAGAAAAGCGGTGCCGGACAATATTTCACACCTCGCCCACTGATTCAGGCAATGGTGGATTGCATCAATCCGCAAATGGGCGAAACCGTTTGCGACCCTGCTTGTGGTACAGGCGGTTTCCTGCTTGCTGCTTACGATTATATGAAAGGGCAGTCTGCAAGTAAAGAAAAACGTGATTTTTTGCGTGACAAAGCTTTGCATGGTGTGGACAATACGCCTTTGGTCGTAACACTTGCTTCCATGAATCTTTATTTGCATGGCATTGGCACAGACCGCAGTCCTATTGTGTGTGAGGATTCTTTGGAAAAAGAGCCTTCTACGCTTGTGGATGTAATACTTGCCAATCCTCCTTTCGGTACTCGCCCGGCTGGTTCTGTGGACATCAACCGCCCAGATTTCTATGTCGAGACCAAGAATAACCAGTTGAACTTCCTCCAGCACATGATGCTTATGCTCAAAACCGGAGGACGTGCTGCTGTGGTACTTCCTGACAATGTCCTTTTTGAAGCCGGAGCTGGTGAGACTATCCGCAAACGCCTGTTGCAAGATTTCAATCTGCATACTATCTTGCGCTTGCCTACAGGTATTTTCTATGCGCAAGGCGTAAAAGCTAACGTGTTGTTTTTCAGTAAAGGACAACCAACTAAAGAAATATGGTTTTACGATTACCGTACTGATGTAAAGCACACCCTTGCCACCAATAAGCTGGAACGCCATCATTTGGATGATTTTATTTCTTGTTATAATAATCGAGTTGAGACCTACGATGCCGAAAATAATCCACAAGGGCGTTGGCGAAAGTACCCGATAGAAGATATACTGGTACGTGACAAGACAAGTCTTGACATCACTTGGATAAAACAAGGTGGTGAAGCGGACAACCGTTCACTGGCGGAACTGATGGCAGACATCAAGGATAAAAGCCAAACGATAAGTTCGGCTGTAGCTGAACTTGAAAAATTGCTCGCAAACATAAATGAAGATTGAGCGTATGGAGAACAATAAGGTAGCCATATCAATGGAGCAACAGTTTGGAGAAGTCATAGACATCATTCTCCAACATAAAGGTCGTGCATCAAGAGCTGTAAACAATGAACTGTTGTTCACGGCTTGGTATGTAGGTGGGTATGTATCAGCCAAATTAAAAAGTGAGGAATGGGGAAGCAAGGTGGTAACGCAGTTGTCCGAATATATCCGCTCTCAACGTCCAGATATTAAAGGATATAGCCGGAGAAGCATTTACAATATGGTGATGTTCTATGATGAATATTCATCGGAAACATTCTGTGCTACAGTGGAGAAGTATCTGAATCTTGAATTTGTGCGGCCAACAACTGCACAAATAGAAGCGAGCCAACCAACACAAGAAACGGCTGTAATTGTGCAGACGGCATCTGCACAATTAGTCCAGCCGACATCTGGACAAATGCCTCAGATATTAGAACTGACAACGTTGTCTAATCATATTGAGATTCTTTGCCGATGCAAAAGTACAGAAGAACGGATGTTCTATATTCTCTATGCCAATAAAGAGCATCTGTCTTTTAAGGAAATGCAGCGTTGCATTTCCAATCAAACATATACAGCTCTGTTGAGCAGCAAGGACAATATGTCAAAAGGATTACTCAATGCTTACCCCAATGCCCCTATAATGTTCAAAGACACATTGTTTGTCGATTTCCTGAACTTGCCCAAAAAACATAGCGAATCCAAACTAAGAAAAGGCTTGGTAGAACACATGAAGCAGTTTATTCTTGAACTTGGCAAGGATTTCATATTCATGGATCAAGAATACCGTCTCAATATCGGTGCATCTACATTCAAGGCTGATTTACTGTTCTTCCATCGTGGATTACAGGCATTGGTAGCTGTGGAACTGAAAAAGACAAAATTTCATCCGCGCGACCTCGGTCAGTTGGAATTTTATTTGGAAGCACTCGATAGGGATGTAAAGCGTTCCAATGAGAACCCCTCTATTGGCATTATCCTTTGTTCGGAAGCAGATAAGGTGGTAGTGGAATATGCCATGAGCAGAAGCATGAGTCCTACGATGATAGCAGAATACAAACGCATCCTTATTCCGCAGGAACGTATGCAACAGCAACTAAATGAATTTTGCAACCTTTTCTTAGATAAAGACTGATCGGTATGGATACAAAGAAATTACGTCAAAAGATACTCGACCTTGCCATTCGTGGCAAACTCGTTCCGCAAGACCCAAACGATGAGCCTGCATCTGTTCTCCTTGAACGAATCAAGGCTGAAAAAGAACGATTGATAAAAGAGGGGAAAATCAAGAAGAGCAAGAAGTCGGCAAAAACTTCCGATACGCCCCATTATCAGAACGTACCGTTTGAAATACCAGACAATTGGGTATCTGTTCCTGTATCGGAACTATTTTATCTTAATCCCAAATCAGAAATAGCAGATAATATACACATTGGATTTATTCCGATGGCGTGTGTTGATGATGGATTTTCTGGAAATCACTATTTTGAAAAACGTATATGGAAAGAAGTAAAAAAAGGATATTGCCATTTTCAGAATGGCGATATAGGTATTGCAAAAATATCTCCATGCTTTGAAAATCTCAAATCAACAATCTTTCAAGGACTTCCCAATAATTGTGGCGCAGGAACTACCGAATTGGTTATTTTACGCCCAATAAATATCTATGCAAAATTTTATCTATATCTTTTTAAATCACAATGGTATATAGATGAAGGTACAAAATATTTTAAAGGAGTAGTAGGACAACAGAGGGTTCACAAAGGTATTTTTACTGATTTGCATATCCCATTACCACCTCTTGTCGAACAACAACGTATTGTAACAGAGATTGAGAAATGGTTTGCCTTGATTGACCAGATAGAACAGGGTAAGGTCAATTTACAGACAACAATCAAGCAAACCAAGAGCAAAATCCTTGACCTTGCTATTCACGGCAAACTCGTACCACAAGACCCAAATGATGAGCCATCCATCGAACTGTTGCAACGTATAAATCCCGACTTCACTCCTTGTGATAACGGGCATTATGCGCAGTTGCCTGATGGATGGTGCGCTGTTGCACTCAAAGATTTATGCGAAAACATTAATGGATTGTGGAAAGGGAAGAAAGAACCATTTGTTAATGTGGGGGTTATACGCAATGCAAATTTCACCAAGGACTTTAAGTTAGATTATTCAAATATAGAGTATATTGATGTTGAACAAAGAACTTTTGCTAAACGTCATTTAGAGAACGGTGATTTGATTGTAGAAAAATCAGGTGGTAGCGATAATAATCCTGTTGGAAGAACAATCCTCTATGAAGGCAAAAGTGGCGTTTTTTCATTCAGTAATTTTACAATGGTGTTAAGAATACGGTATAATGATACCGTATTAAGTAAGTACTTGTATTACTGTATTCTGGCAAAATATCAGACTGGGGCTATGAGATTGATGCAAACACAAACTACGGGTTTGCACAACTTAATTCTTAATAAATTTTTATTGATGTCTATATGCTTACCTCCACTCTATGAACAGAGGCGAATCATAGACCAAATAGAAACGTTTTTTACCACTTTGAACTTAATAATGGAGAGCCTATAAGCTCTCCATTATTAAGTTCAAAGACATAAAAGCCTTATTTATAGCCTCTACAATTCTTTGTTGCTCATTGTAAGGCGGAATAGGTACTTCTATCGCTTTGAATAGCTTTTTATTCAAGTGAGGAATGGCAGAACCAACCTTACTTTCTCTCAAGACTTTCCTATGCAAGTTGATAACTTGTAGTACATATTCTTCGTTCATATTTTCGTTGATAAGCAACTGTTTGAAAGTACTACCTTGGTAGCCGTCAATCGGAGTCCTAAAAACCTCACCAGAGTTCTCGCCATCTACTAAAATCAAAAGAGAATTTGCTGCCACATATTTGCCTGAAGTCAAAGTCTTGGCATCACGCTCTCCACGCAAATATTTCACATCATGGTTTATTCTTTCTATACCGTTCTGCTTTTCTCCATCGGTCAAATAACATAGCATTTGCATAGGTACTGCGCTCCACGAATCAGGCAACTGCGCATAATGCCCGATACGTTCTATTATATTATTACCATATTCATTCTAAATCAATGTAGTATGGTAACAAAATTCAAAAATCATTTGGCAAAGACTAATCTCGCCAAGAACACCGTTACATCGTATGTGTGGACGGTACAGTATTTCCTCAATCATTATGGAGAAGTAAACAAGAAGAACCTCTTGGCATATAAGGGGTACTTGGTGGAGAACTTTAAGCCACAGACGGTGAACCTTCGGCTGCAAGGTATCAATAAGTATCTGGAATTTACAAAACAAGAGAAACTGAAAGTGAAGTTCGTAAAGGTACAACAGAAGAACTTTTTGGAAAATGTAATAAGCGATGCCGATTACAAATTTCTCAAAGCCCAGCTCAAAGCAGATGGTTATGATGAGTGGTATTTCATCGTATGGTTTATGGCTGCTACAGGGGCACGTGTCAGCGAACTACTCCATATCAAAGCAGAACATATACAAATCGGGCATCTTGACCTATACAGCAAGGGAGGAAAGATACGCCGTTTGTATATCCCGAAGAATTTGCGCACAGAGGCTGCGAAATGGCTTAAAGAAATAGGACTTACTTCCGGCTATATCTTTCTGAACCGTTTCGGGCAGCGTATTACTACTCGTGGGATAGCCTCGCAACTCAAACATTTTGCCGAAAAATACGGAATGAACAAGGAGGTCGTTTACCCCCATTCATTCCGTCACCGTTTTGCAAAAAACTTTCTTGACCGTTTCAATGACCTTGCTCTACTTGCCGACCTTATGGGACATGAAAGCATAGAAACAACACGTATCTATCTTCGCAGAACTGCCAGCGAACAGCAGAAGATTGTGGATAAAGTAGTGAACTGGTAAAGTCTCATCAGCCTTTAGAAGTGTAAACAAATACACTTCTAAAGGCATTTTGAATGTTATCCAAAACAGAGAATAGTTTCTCTATCTTTTGAACGATGCGCTGTTGTTCTTTGATAGGAGGAAGTGGAAAATATAAATTCTCCAATACACCAATATATAATTCTTTTTGATTTGTACTTCCTGCCAAATTATCTTCTATGTATTGTTGAATAAGTTGAGAAGACATATAAGCAAATACATATTCAGAATTGATTTCTTCATATGTTCTTACAACTGATACATGAGAATCTGGAACCACAAAAGGATATTTACCTAAACAACTTTCATCAAATAGTCTGGTTCTTCCAACAGTTCCTGTTCCTGTTGAATTAACAAGAACATCACCTGTTTGTAATTTATATTTTGAGTCCCATTTATTTATTGTTGAAGGGTCTAAAAACTTTGCCTGTTCTAATGAAATACCTCCTTCCTTTAGATTGCATTTTTGTGCGAATACGGGATATGTCTTATCGTCTTCCGAATATTTGGGAGATTTTCCCCTTGACAAAAACGAACACAAATCATTCATCTTACACCATTTCCATTCATTTGGCACATCAAATGGATAATGCCCGTTATCACAAGGAGTGAAGTCGGGATTTATACGTTGCAACAGTTCGATGGATGGCTCATCATTTGGGTCTTGTGGTACGAGTTTGCCGTGAATAGCAAGGTCAAGGATTTTGCTCTTGGTTTGCTTGATTGTGTTTTGCAAATCAGCTTTGCCTTGCTCTATTTGGTCAATTAAAGCAAGCCATTTATCTATTTCCATTACAATACGCTGTTGCTCGGAAAGGGGAGGTAATGGTACCATTCCTTTGCATGCATCATTTGTACTCAATCTCGGCATTTTTACACCATAACCACATTGCTGAGTATAATCAAGGAAATATGCAGACCGCAGCACATGACATAAATAATGTGTTGAAATATCACAATATGAATTGAATGGAATAATTTCAGTTGTGCAGTATCCTGCTTTGGGAGCAACCAATACCTTATTCAGGTATGTGCGCAATTTGGAATATAACACATCGCCTTTTTTGAATTTATGGCGCACTCCTTTGATGTTTCTTTCTTTTTTCGATAGTTTCTGAATGATAGCAGCTGTATCTTTTTCTAAATCTTCAAGTTCTAATATCCATTCATTATCAGCAATATCTGTTACAGAAACATTATAGCAGTCGCCATAATTGCTTATTTCTTCGAGTGTTGTCCACACCCAATTGTCTGGTATTTCAAACGGTACGTTCTGATAATGGGGCGTATCGGAAATAGTTAAGGAGAGGAAAAATCCCCTCCTTAACCTTAGAGTACGTATCAGACATTCAAATCTTTCATCGCCAATCCATAGTTTTCTTGTCCGAACAGGTCTTTATGGATGAGCTTCAAACCGAGCGTCTGATAATACTTGTAGTCATCACCTTCGGTACAGAGGTATCTGTAGCCGTAGCGTGGCATGTACTCCTTGAAGAAACGAGCCAAGTCTTTCAGGCTTTCGGCTTGGTTCTTCTTAAAGTTGCTGCGCACGATGATGATGCTCCAGTCAGGAAAGTAGCCTCTTCCACAACTGTACTCCCAGAAGCGGATGTAGCAGTCTAAATCACGCTCACGGATGTCCACGCAAAAGCCGTTGGCATTTTGTATCACGCTACAACTGTTTCTGTAGCCGAACTTCTCACACAAGTAGAGATTGAAATCAAGAATCAAATCTTTCTGTTCCATAAATAATTGAATTTAAAAAGTTAATAAATAGTGGATTATAAACGAAAGCCTCGCTTGCGCTTAGCCTTTTTCTTTTTCATCAGGTGATTGAACTCAGCTTCTTCTGCGACAGTAGCATCGTAGGATGAACTGCCGTTCAACAGACCAAGACCGATGCTTGAACCATTGTCGGAATGGGAAACGCTTTGCTGCACTTCTTCATTTTTATGCGTGAATCCTTGTTTATGGAATTCAAATGAAGGCGCACAAGCATTCTGTTCCAATCGGTTGTCGATATTCAAGTAGCTGAACTCACGGCTGACTTTTGAGCCGGAGAAAGAAAAGCCGTCATACTCAAACTTGACTCCTTGTATTTCTCTTGTAGTCCGGCTGACCTTGAATTTCATATCAATGTCACGGTCGGCAAGGGCTTCTTTCAGTTCATTCCAACTTTGAGCTTTGGGCAGTTCTTCTTTCAGTGCTTTGTATATTTCATGTTTTGCTCGGTCGTATGGGCGCAAGCGTTCCTCCTTGATATGGTCTTTGCCATTGGCAAAGTGCAATCGGTATTTTGCCGTCAGCATCTTGCACGCCTTTTCATTTCTGCGGAAGTCGTTTTTGTCGCTAATCGTCTTACCGTCATTATCCACCCGATTGAAAACGATGTGGCAATGCGGATGCTCACGGTCGATATGCCTGGCGATGATGTACTGCGTGTTTTCGATGCCCATCAGTTTCATGTAGTCGTGGGCGATTTGCAACATCAACGCATCATCAGACTTCAAGCGTTCGCCATCTTCAGGAGAGAAATTGAGCGAGGTGTGTCCGACAATATTCTTTACCTTGTCATTGAGCAATGCTTGTAATTCAAATTGCTCTGCCATCCGTTCAGGCGTACCATCCACTCCGACTGCTTCCAGTAATTTGGATTTCTCCTCTTTGAGGACATAGCGGACACAACCGCCGAACGATGTCCCTTTGGTTTGTTTACCTATCATCTTTCAGTTGTTTTATAAGTTGGTTAATACGTTGCGCCATCTCCTCACATCTTTTGGAAACGGCAAAGAAACCGTAGGTATTTGCCTGCTTCGCCAACTGGTTGAGGTTGGTGCTTTCACCTATCAACTGACGGATGATATGGATATGTTCTTTCGTGATTCGTTCACGTACCGTCCCATTCTCGATGAGCGAACGGATGACTGCGCTTTGGGTCTGCTTGCTCCGTCTGCAAAGCGTACCGAGCCATGCGAATTGGTCGTATGACAGTCGGAGAGTTATCGTATGTTTCTTTTCCATTTTGAATTGCTTTTAGTGAATAATTTGTGACCATCGGGAGCCGTCTCCTCAGACTTTTTGAGGAGCAAGTGGTCGGGAAATGTAATACACCGACATTAACTTGCTACAGTAAAAAAGTCTCGATTTCTCTCCCTTTACTCAAAGTCTGAATCCTCGTTTCTTAGGTGGTGAAACCTTCGGTTGAGGGATGCTTCGTTGTACGCTGATGAGCTTCAAATCGAATGTCTCTATCAGTGTTTTCAAATTCGGATTCCTATTAATCATCTGCTGGAGTATGGCTTCATCGGGGCGTACCTTTAACAGATAATCGGCTATGTCGTAACCCTCCTTCCGTTCGTTTTCGGTTGCTTTGGTTTCTAGATAATCGAACAGTTGCACATCAATTCCATAGCTTTTCATCAACCCGATTTTGCTTTGCCAATAGTCGGTCGCTCCCAAATCAGGAAATAACACAACGCTTCTTCCGGCAAGAACGGATAGGCTGTTGGCATTGAAACAACCGTTCTTTCCACCCGATGCAATCCATAGAAATTGGGGTAGGTAGTAGGAAGCAATGATTGCCGTTTTCTCGCTTTCGACCAGTGCGATAGGACGTTTTTTATCTTTTGGAAGCAGATGCTCACCGAAGAAACATTGCTTTAAATTGTAATCCCCCTTGTGTAATACGGAGTGTACCCACGTGACATGATTGTATGGTTCTTTTATCCGCCTGCCTGTCGTTGTATTGTAAAGCATTATCTTACCTGTACGGACTCTGTTCTGATAATCCGTTTGCCAAAATACAGTTGCGCCATCCCAATGTTTGGAAGTACCAACTTTGTATTTCTCCATCAGCTTCAATGTCTCTGCCTCTCCGAATTGAGCCGATAAGAATTGAAACAGTTTGTTGTCGGGATAGCGTTGCAACGACTGGTTGACTATATCCAAATCAATGTAGGAGGTGACTTTCGGCTCGACTTCTTTAATGGGCGTATAGTTCCGAAAGGTATCTTCGGACAACTTTTCCTTCTCAGACGGATTCCGCTCAAAGTAATCACGGGGCGTGAAGTGGTAACCACATTTCTGTTCGTGGTCGCAACGACCCACGTAATCAGGAAACTGTATCTGTTTCTCTGTATCAATGTACTTGGAGAAACATCTTTTACGGTGGCAGTTCGGGCAAGTATGCCGGGTACTGACACCTTTGTAGGGTTCTAATATGAATCTATGTGTACTCATTGTTTGTTTCTTTTTTAGTGTGTCACTTTTGTCGTTATTGTCGTTTTCGCTTGGAAAGTGTCAAAACCGACAAAAATGTCACGGGTTAATCTTTGAATATTCTCCATGCTTCTCTTTGCGGAACAGTGTTCCGATATTGTCATTGAGAAAGCGTTGAAATGTCCGTTCCTTCATTCCGTTTTGCTCTGCTACCTGTATAGCTTGAGCTGTCGTAAAGGACGGAGGCAGCAGATTGACTATCGCCTGTTGCTGGCTGTTGAGGGTATTCTCATTCAGAATATTTTGTACGCTTAATGCTGATTCCTTGAAATATTCAGTCAGTTTAATGGCTCTCTCCACCGTCAGCAGGTCGATACACGTCTTGTCGCACTCACCGCAAGTCCATCGCGCCAGTTGGATAATCAGACAAAAGCGGATGATGTATATCTCCAGCTTGCAATAGATACTTACGATGGTGTCGTTCGTTTCCCGGTCGCACCATTCTGAGAAATGGTGCTGCCACTCGTAAAGCCGTTTCTTAGCATCCTCTGAGAAAAAGAGGATTTGTGGCTCAATCTCTCCATGTTCATTGAGATGGCACTCCGATTGTATCAGCTTATCTATGACGGTATTCCATTCTTGTTCAATATCTTCTGGTAGTTCTTTGTCATTCCACCGTGCTTTCTGTTGCAGGTTGGGCATTACGAACAGGATGCGGTCAATAAATCCATTGTTGGAACGTTCACCTTTAGCCAACTCATTCAAAATTTTCTTTTGGATAGTACCAATGACCGATATATACGGACGCTTGATGAAGATGGAACTCTTGGCATTCTTTCTGTCGGACATGGTGGTCTTGGCACTGAATACCGATAGCCAAAATTGTTCCTCCGAACCGTTGTTATAGCGGTTGAAATTCTTGAACCAAGCGGATAATTCATCAGCCCATAAGCATAGCCCACGTTTGTTCTGCGCATGAATGAGGCTCAACCCTTCGGGCGTTACATCCGAAACCAAGAAGCGTTTGCGGATAGGCTCTTGCGGAAATTGCTCTCCACCACTTTCCGCACGTTCCTTGCGACTCATGCTCATCAGTTCATCGTACTTGGCAAGAGCCTTTTCAAATTCCTGATTCTGTCGGTAGTCATAATCAAGAAACGGCTTCATTGCAAAACTGAGCGGATGACTTTTGTTCGCTCCCGGTCTTCCAATCAATGCCATATACAGGATGGGGCTTTCCATCCAACCTTGCTTGATTTGGGCAAGATGCGTGTTACCTATGCCGACCGCTATTGCCGTAAGGATGGCAGCGGCAATGTAGTCGGTAGGGTAGTTATGGCATTCGTGTACCTCACGGATGATGCGTTGGATTTTTGCAGGGAATATGCTGACAGGGAATGCCGTACCGGATAACCTTGTGCTTAAATCAATCGCTTCATCAATGATGGATGCCGGATTAATAGAATATATATCCATAGTCCAACCCATTAAAATTGCACTGACGATTTAGGCTTGTGGCGGACACCGCTCTGCATATTGGCAAGCATCTCCTCGTATGTCTGCTCGGCAGTCTTTCTCCGTCCATTCTCAATCCAAGCAAGAAGCTCGTCCTCATAGAAATAGAGTTTCTTTCCTTTCTTGTAAGCCGGAAGTAGTCCTTTGCGTACCAATGTATATATGGTAGGCTTGGCTTTTCGGATGATACGGCAAGCATCCTCTATTTCCACCAATACATGTTTGTCAGATGGCTGTGGCTGGAGTTCCGCTACCATCTTTTTCAACTCGATGACCTGTTCGGTCAGATAACCCACCGCTTCGGGCAGTTTATCAAATGTTACTGTTTCTTTTTGCATACGCCAATCGTTTTTAATTGTTCGACGGCAAAGGAAACAGGTGTTTCAATGGTGGAATCATTCACCAAAATATAACTGATGAATAACTTTTTGATGGTAATAAGTGATGATTACGAGTAATTTAAGTACCTTTGTGTCATGAAATACCAGTGGTTATTGAAGCTATAAAACAAATTTGTCGTTTATGATACCGCAATTTGAAGAAATACGGATACAGGCATTGAAAGAATTAAGTGTCGGGATAGTTATGAGAGCTAAAGATTTACGCATTCCTTTGGCTAAGCATTTTGGATTGACCGATGAGGAAATGAATGCTTGGTATCCCTCTGGTAATGGCGAAATATTCTTAGACCGTATTTCGTGGGCTTTATCGTATCTTTTTATTGCAGGACTTGTAGAAAAACCTCAAAGAGGTGATTACTTCCCATTTGGGAAATGATGATGAACGTACACCGGAAGAAGAATTAGCAGATTCTTATGATAGGATAAAGCAGAATGTGCAATCTCAGATTCTGACAACTATATTAAGTAAAAAGCCACAAGAATTTGAACGGCTAGTTGTGAAATTACTTCAAGCACTGGGGTATGGTGGCGAGGTCAAAAACTCAGGTATCGTAACGAAACTTTCTAATGACGGTGGTATAGATGGTATTATTAAAGAAGATATTTTAGGATTTAATCATATATCCATACAAGCAAAGCGATATGCTTTAGATAATAATGTTCAGCGTCACGAGGTTCAAAGTTTTGTAGGAGCTGTTGCCGGAACGCCATCCAAGAAAGGAGTATTCATTACTACCTCTGATTATACTAAAGGTGCAATGGAGTATGTGGAAAGCCTTAACGGTTCACCAACCATTATTTTGATAAATGGTCAACAATTAACAGAATACATTTATGACTATGGCTTGGGATTGCAAACAGAGAAAGTCCTTAAAGTCATGAAAATGGATATGGACTACTGGGATGCAATGGATAATGCCTGATGGTATTGCAGCTATGCAATTTTTCTATCCAGTTTAATCTTGCACTTTGATTCTGTATGCGACATTTTACGTTCAATGGTAGATATTTCAGAATCACGGAGAGTTTGGGCAAATACTCTCTTTATAAACGTGGCAGTCTGTAAGCGTGGCTTGCCGAAAGCCTTACCTATATTCCATCCAAAGTGCATAATGTCAATGGTCTTTAACTGAGAATCAACCTTTATAGGTTCGACTTTAGGTAGAGTATCTGACAAGTAATATTCTGTCACATATCCACACAAGCGGTTAAGTGCAGCTTCATCAAGATAGAGAACTAAGGTTTGTTTTGTGTAAGCAATGACCTTATCAAGTTTTTCTTGTGATGCTCGTTCTTTCTCAGCCATAGCATTTGCTCGGGAAATCTCATATTCTGATGGTTGATTAAGCACCTCAATAGGGATGTTGCTAATAGAGGCTGAAGGGATTTCCTCCTTTGGAAATACTGCCATGTCTTCATTGGATTCCGAAAGCGAGAGAGTAGAAACTTCTTCTGTGGTGTCAGATGTAGTTTCGATTTCTGGTTCAGATTCAGAAACGATAGGTTCTGTATCTATGGTGCTTTCAATAAGTTCCTGCTGTTCTATTGGAACTTCAATTACTACCGCTTTATTGCGATAGCACTCAAATCTCATGAAGCACTTTTCTATTGTAGGTGAAAGGATTTGCCCGAATATTATTTGTAGATTGAGATAGATAGCTCCCATGATAATGGAACATACCACCAAAATGAGGTAGCTGCTGAACTCGTCCCAACCATAGTGAAGTACTGTTTGGCGAGCTAAAACACCAATGATTGCGATTGTACCAAAAATAATCAGATGCAATGTTATATGTTCTATCTTTCTCTGTTCCATAGTGAGATGTATTAATCGTTTGTGTGCAAATATATAGGATTAATTTTTGAGAAAACCCATAGTTTTGCTTGTCAATGAGCTTTTGACGATATATTTCATTACTTTTCACCATGTTACACTCCTAATAATAAGCGCATTGCAAATTTCTTGTTTTTGGATGAAAATAGTTGGGTAAATAGGCTTGTGTATTTTAAAAACAAAAATTATCTGCATCATTTTGGGTAAACAATGCAGATAATCAATAGGGTATAGAGATATAGCTTATTAGCAATACAATGTATGGTTTGTTCCCTTGTTGAGATATAACAGGATGTTGTAATCTTGATTACGAGCGACTTTGTTGATTAGCCATTTCCTAAATGCAGAGGAATGCCCGGTGTCTATCTGATAGGATAGGGCTATAACCATATCGAGATTATACACATCTGCATTGTTCCCATTCTCCAATTTGATGTACTTGCAAATTTCGTGGCTCTTCAAAACATTAGCTTTCAAGATTCTCTTGATTGCTGTATGGATAGCTCCAGCCGTTGTATAAAACAAGTCTGCAAGCTCCCAAGTAGTCATCCATATTTCACCATCGGAAATATAGATGCCTTGTCCGTTGTTGGTTATGATTCCTCGTTTCATAGCTGCAATTTACTTGAGTGATATTTTATTGGCTGTTTCTCGCTTCTTGGCATTTACGAGGTCAGCATATATTTGAGTTGTGGAAACGTTCTTATGCGTCAGCATCTTTGATACTGTGTAAATATCTGTACCCAAGGATATTTGTATGACCGCATACGAATGTCTGAATCCGTGGAAGGTTATCGGTTTCGTCATCCCTGCCTTTTTGAGCCAGCTTTTCAGCGGATAATTAATCATGCTCCGTTTCAACTCCTTGAATACTTTGCCTGTTCCGGGTGTTCCACATAGTTCGTAGGCTTCGTAACTGATGGGGAGTGTCGCTTCCGTTTGGGTTTTCTGTGTCCTGATACGCAAGCAATAGCCTTGGTCGGGAGCGATAGTGAAGTCCTCCCATTGCAGGTTGAGAATATCACTGATGCGTAATCCTGTCAGACAAGCGAATAAAGAGGCGGCTTTTAATACGGGGATATCACAAGGAGTGGCTGCGAGTTGCTTCACTTCGTCCAATGTCAAATACTCTTTCTTCACATCTTGCGGCTCAATCTTATCAAGATAGTCGTTGATGTTCTCCCGAAACCATTTGTCCCGATAGGCAATCTTCAACAAACCTCTAAAAGTAGAATAGTAGCCGGATGCCGAATTGAGAGATATGGGGCGGTTACTGTGTTTGAGTTGCTTGGCGTTCAACAGATACTCACGGAACTTCTTGCATAAGTCCACATTCACATCGCCAAAGGTACATTGTCCTTTGACGAAGTTATAGAAATGCTGATAGACGAATTGCCATTTCTGGTCTTTGTTTCGGCACATCTTCTTGAAGTAAGCGAGGAAATCGGCTTTCTGCTTGCTCTTATCCAAGAAGCCAAACTCTTCATTGATGAGCGATTGCACTCTGATACAGCGGATAGCCTCTGCCTTGTTCAACATATCGTTGTTGAACTCTCGTTCCATCTCGTTTTTCGGGTGGGCATAGATGTAGATACCGAGGTATTCCCTGCGGCTCATTTGCATCGTTTCAGGGTTACGGACTGCCGGATAATAATCCAGATACAAGGAAATACGATTATTCCTAATCGCTCTCTGTCGAACTGTTACTTTTGTACACGTGTGTGACATACTGTTTAATATTTAGAGTTTTACATTTGTTTGGTGCAAAGGAATACGGTGATTCAATGGTGGGTACATTCACCGATAAATAACTTATTCAATCTTTGGGGCGGCAAGTAGTTTATCCAATTCAGGTTTGGAGATAAGCGTGTATTTGCCTTTCTTGACCTTGGGGATATTATGATACTTCGCATAATGATAGAGCTGGTCACGAGTGAGGTTGAACTTCTCCATAGCTTCAGCTACCGTATAATATTGCTGTTCTTCGGGTACTGCAATGCCCTTCGCTATATCCACATGTTTCTTGGAATAGTACACCATAATGCCCTCTTTCTTCTTCGGAATAGCATTTTTGGAAACGAAACAGTAGATGGCGGATAAGGTCATGCCGAACTTCTCCTGCATTTCTTGGGAGCTATACCATTCGGTAATGTCAGGATTCGGGGCTTTCTTGGAAAAGTAAGCGTCTATATGCTTCTTACTCCAATAGGTCTTGCCACGATTGAAAGTCCGGGGGATGTTGTTCGTCTTGGCTACCACAAATATCCATGACTCGTTTACATGGTATTTCTCTTTGACTTCGGCTGTGGTGTAGAAGTCGGTGATAGGGGCTTTCTCAATGGGTACTCTCTTTTTGTATTCCGCTGCATTTTCAAACAGAAGCTCTATATCCTTTCTCCTGACCAATGTCTTACCTCTGAATTGAACTACTTTTATGATGTTATCCGCCATATAGCGGTAAATACTGGCTCTACTAATGCCTAAAAGTTTTGCAGCTTCAGGTGGGGTATAGAACTCCTTGTTCTCAATAGATGGTTCTTCCGTCTTTATTGAGAACTCTTTTTGATAAGTCGCTATTCGCTCTTGTCTAATCCGTTTTTTATAAGCTGCATTGTTGCACTTATGAGAACAATAGTTTGTACTGGTTTTGCGTGCTATGAAAATTTGCCCACACCACTTGCATTTCTTCTTGATTTCGATGTTACTGCTCATTCTTTTCTCCGTTTATTTCTCCAATTTTGTTTCAGTGCGTCTCACCACGTCTCACTGTGTCTCAAATCTCTACTACCTTGATGGTGAGAAACAAGGCTTTAACAAGCGAGCAACAAATACGGTACAAAAATGAGCTGGAAAAGCCCTATAAACGATAATCATCGCTTATAAGGCTAAAAAGAAAAACGCTTAAAATGAACGCCTTAATAATCGTTGATGATATATGCTAACCGTTGGTAATCACCACTTACTTGCCTTAAATATTAAGTTTTTTCTGTGATGCAAAGGTCGGACAGAATAGATGAATTGACAAGGTCATTTTACTACTATAATTAGTCATAATCCGAAACGTATCTGTTTGTAATAAGAATAATTATTAAATTTGCATTTTAAAATTAGTCATTTATCAGAATTGTGATGAAAGATACAGTACTTGATTTAAGTTTTCAGGATTATCTTGAAAGAATGAATCCTCAATCCTCCTTTCAGGAGCAGTTGGTGGTTATCGACTTGGACGATTCGATGACAAAAGAAGATAAGGTTGGAAGGTATCCCATGCAACTTGAAGCCTCCTCATTAATATTGGTCGTGTCAGGTGAAATGCAAATTGAAGTGGATTATCTGCCTTATACTCTTAAAAGAAGTACCGTGATGCAGCTACTGGCTGATAATATAATAGGAAATGTATCGCATACTCCCGGTTTCAGAGGATACTTGCTTTTGTTTTCACCGGAACTGAAGCAGGAAATCATGTCATTAACTTCCAGCATACGTTTGCCGGAAGCAGGAAACTTGAAACGTCTATATCCTGAACAGAGTTTGACCGATGATGAATGTGCAATTGTGCTGAATCGGATAGAACGTATAAAGAAGTACATAGCGGACTCGGATCATCTGTATCGGGCCACTGTTATTAAAAATGAGGTGATAAATCTATTGCTCGATATAACCAATAGCCGTTGGAAGAAATATGGAGAAAGAGAAATCTCATTTTCGCGTAATGAAATAATTCGGCAGCGTTTCCACGAATTGCTTTTGGGAAATTGCCGTAAACATCGTGATGTCGGATTTTATGCGCAGGAATTGTGTGTTACTCCGGATTATCTATCGAAGATAATACGGGAGTGTGACGAGCAATCTGCACTGAAATGGATCACAAATGCCGTGGTGACAGAAGCAAAACTCCTGCTGCGCCGACCGGATATGAATGTCAGTCAGGTAGCGATTGAACTGAATTTTCCGGATCAATCTACATTTGGGAAGTTTTTTAAAAGAAATACAGGTATGGCACCTGCCCGATACAGAGCAGATGCCTTACGAAAAGCGATACACTATACCTGATGTTTTATATAAACCACTGAACGCCCTCCACCTCGCTTGCGGATAACACCTTCTGTCAGAAATTCCTGTAAATCAGAGCTGGCGCATCTGTCCGTTACGTGCGTGAGTCGGGCATATTCGGCGCGTGTGATGCAGACATTTGCTTCCAGAAAGGTCAGCATCATCTGTCTTCTATCTTTTTTGGCAACTGCCGGTTTCTTTGCCGAGGCTTTTTTGTCTATTCTCTCCAGTTCCATTTGATGTCTCACGTACTTTTTGAAGGCTTTGCTGGGGCGGAATTTTACCGTTTCAAAGCGTACGGATTCAGCACGTATGTCCTTTTTCTGTATGGCAGGACGCGTACATTTCAGTGTGGTACTGAAGAATCCCAGTTCATCCAGTTCTACATTGTAACCTTCGGCGAGCCAGTCGCCCAGCGCATTGCTGATAGCTTGCATAATTCCCACGACCATGGCGTGTGGCATGTGCTGTTCTTTCATTAACCGCTCCTGAAACTCCTTTGCAGTGATAGTGCCTTTGGAGCGGACGCGTGCATGGAGTGGTTTCTTCTTACCTTCGCCACTGGGGTCCGGTGTTTCGTAAAGGTCATAATAAGTACTCATATATACATTGTTTTTAAGAGGTTTATGTTTTCGTAGAAACAAATTGGTACTGGAACTGCGAGAGGTTAATGTCGGATGTGTTACAGACTAATATCGTTTATACTAAAAAGTATTCTTACTACAAATATAGAAGTTTCTTACAACAGTTATGTTATTTTCTTACTATAGTTATATTTTTTTCTTACAATAATTGTTGTAAGAATAATAATTAGGCAATAAGAGAATAGATTTATGTAGCAAGAGTATTAGGAATGCATAAAACTAATATAATAGGAAAGAGAAAGAATAAAGCTATTATTGCTAGGATAGAGATTATCTTTGGAAAAGCATGCGAAATCTGATAGCTTCTTTTGTCAGTTCTTGAATAATCGATATATTTGCGTTCGATGAACACATGAAATGTTTCAAGAAACCTTACTGATCTTAAGTAATTTTTTCTATAATATGAAAACAAAAGACTTTCTCGAAAAAGCCATTGAGTTTGCTCAGAGCCTTGGCATGGTAGAAAATGGGGCAAACAAGAAAAAGAAGAATGTAGTAATCAGAAAGAATATATCATACGACGTTGGCAATATTCCTTATTTTGGATTTATTCGTCCAGAAGAGCAATTATCAGGCCCATATTCAGATTTTTCTCTTGTATTTTTCCCTACAACTATAGATAGCAATTTATATGTAATGTCTCTTGGGGTTGGTTCAGAGGGATTTCGGAATGATTATCAGTTGGCTAGTCAACCAGGGACAAGACGAATGTTTCTAAAGATCTTGCCTCAGGAATCTTGCTATAGCTCTTTCTGTAAGCCTGATTTTACAGACATTGAAACTGCTATTGCTTTTGGTGATACAATAGTCGATTCTGGAGTAAATCTGGAAAAATATAAATCAGTACTCTCGATAGGGTGTCTGATAGATATTGAGAAGAAAGAAGATATGGATTATGTACGTGCTTGGATTGCGCAATATGCAGAATTGCGGGGCTGGGCGTCTACTAAGCCTCAGCGGAAAAATGTAGAACAATTCATTAGTAACTGTCGTCAGCCGGAAAAAAATCAGGTGCAGCAGGAAATAGAAGTTGTCAATCTTTTGGGAAGTAGAAAATTTGTAATCTTACAAGGTGCTCCCGGAACTGGCAAAACATACTTGGCAGAAAAGATCGGCAAGGAAAAGTATAATGAAGTATTTTTAATTCAATTCCATGCAGAAACTTCATATTCGGATTTGGTAGAAGGAATAATGCCGAAACTTGGTATTACAAACAACGTTGTTTATGAACGAAAAGAGGGAATACTCGTTGAAGCAATAAAATGTGCCATAAACAATCCAAATAAGAAAGTACTTCTCATAGTCGATGAGATTAATCGCGCAAACCTTTCAAATGTGTTGGGGCCTGTGTTTTATCTCTTTGAACCCAAGAGACAATGTGTGGCTGGCCAGGGTATAAGGATAGAATCTCTAGGTGATGCACCATTGAATAAAATTCCAGAAAATTTGCACGTTGTTGCCACTATGAATACAGCCGATAGAAGTATTGCGGTTGTCGATTTCGCTTTGCGTCGTCGCTTTGCGTGGTACACTATCGAACCTAGATTTTTTGGTGAAGGTGAGGGCAAGGAACTTTTTGATAAGATAGCTCGATTGTTTGAAAAGCATGCATCTGATTCTGAACTAAATCTTCAGCCTGGTGGTTCTTACTTCATTGCAGACAATCGAGAAGAACTTAACGCCAAAATAGAATATGAATTGATGCCTTTAATGAAAGAATATTTTGACGAAGGTTTGTTATCGAGTGCTAGAACAGATTTCAGCGATCTCTTTTATCAAGAAATTCACAAACCTTTATACAAGTAATGGCAAATATTCAGATGCAATGCTTGTCCGAGCGCTTTATCACCTTTACAGAATTGAATAAGAATAAAAGATGTGATAAACGTTATCCCGAGCAGGCGCTTCAGAGATTTATCACTCTTAATCACAAGACTTTTTCGTTCCTAGGTGTTAGTGTAGCTATTCAGGAAAGAGAAGGTCACGTAGGACTTGCTTTTTCTTCGAGTAAGTTTGTTGGATGTGCCCCATTACGTACTCCCTTCAATGGTAAATATTATCTGGATTTTGTTGTTACATCTCGATTTGGTGAGGATATTGCAGATATAGCTAATTTATTACAAAGCACCTTAGAACCGGAATACGATGACATGATATTAGTGAGCAGTAGTGAAATGAGAGCTCCTGTGTACTTGGATTGTATTAACTATTTTAATTCTTTCAATAATGCGATGCAATGTATTTGGAATAAGTTCGATACAATCAAACGAGTTGAGGATGTTCCTGCTTCATCGACAAATTGGACAAAGTATGCTAATAGTTCATACAATCCTATGAATACTTTCAAATTTGAAAATCGAAAGAATATACAATCAAAAAATCATTTAGAATGGTATAAATTGACTTATATATTAAAACTGGCAATCGAGCTCTTCCAGACACCACTTACACCTATATCAATTAAATTTAAGACGAAAACTCTGGTTGATAAGTTACGATTGTATTCGGCTAGTCATAATTGTGAGTCTACGACTGAAGCTTTTATGATTCATGACTTCGATCCAATAGCAATAAAAGATTTGAAAATTCAAGCGAATAAACTGTTGAACCACAAGTCTAGAAATAAATTTTCCTGGAGGATAGATTCAGCAGAATTGTTCGAACGTTTTGCACAATATATAGTGCAGGAGGTTGGTAAGAAGCTTGGTGCTAAAACAGAATCTAATGCCCGCTATCACATTTCCGGAAATAATCCTGCTTGGGCATTAAGATATCTGGAACCAGACATTCTTCTGGTTAAGGAGGGATATATTTGTACCATTGATGCCAAATATAAAGCTCATATGTTTAATACCTCAGCGTCGACAAATGGCCTGAGAGATTCGTTTCGCCAGGATTTGCATCAAGTGTTGGCATACAGTGCTTTTGACTTAGCAAAGAATAAGGATGTTATGATTCTATATCCGTGTAATAAATTTAAGTCTATTCCATTATCTGCAATTAGTGGTTACACAAATATCCGGAATAAAATTACATTAGTTGGATTACCTTTTAATTCGAAAGAAATCAGGAATATGATAAATAAGTTGTCTGAAACGATCTTGGGAAAAGCTGGGCGCTAATGTGGGCGAGGTCAGAATTGTGTTTAAGATATATAGAGGATATGAGAAAAAGAGAATCCCCTCCACACCGAGTGCAAAGGGGATTCCCATATATAACAACTATAGCTTCTTACACAATACCTTGTGCCATCATGGCCTTGGCTACCTTCATGAATCCGGCAACGTTAGCACCCTTCACGTAGTTCACATAACCGTCAGCTTCAGTACCATACTGTACGCAAGCTTCGTGAATGTTCTTCATGATGCTCTTCAGTTTCTCGTCTACTTCTTCTGCGCTCCAGCTCAGTTTGATAGAGTTCTGAGTCATTTCCAGACCGGATACTGATACACCACCTGCATTGGCTGCCTTACCCGGAGCATACAGAATCTTAGCATCCTGAAATACTTTGATAGCTTCCGGAGTAGAAGGCATGTTAGCACCTTCGGATACTGCCATTACACCATTGGCAACTAATTGGCGAGCGTGGTCACCGTTCAGTTCATTCTGAGTTGCAGAAGGTAGAGCGATGTCAGCTTTTTCACCCCAAGGCTTAGCTCCTTCTACATATTTCACACCAGGATATTGTTCTGCATACTCGCGGATACGTCCACGGTAGAGATTCTTCAGTTCCATGATGTAGTCCAGTTTTTCGCGATCGATACCTGCCGGGTCGTAAACATAACCGTCAGAGTCAGACATGGTGAGTACTTTACCACCCAGTTCCAATACTTTTTCAGCAGTGTATTGAGCTACGTTACCAGAACCGGAGATCAGGCAAGTCTTGCCTTTCAGGTCAGTACCTTTAGATTTCAGCATTTCCATCAGGAAGTAGATGTTACCGTAACCTGTAGCCTCAGGACGAATCAGTGAACCACCGAATTCGCGACCTTTACCAGTGAATGTACCTGTGAATTCATGAGTCAGCTTCTTGTACATACCGAACATGAAACCTACTTCACGACCACCTACACCGATGTCACCGGCAGGAACGTCAGTCTCAGGACCAATATGACGCCACAGTTCCAGCATGAATGCTTGTACGAAACGCATTACTTCAGCATTAGACTTGCCACGCGGAGAGAAGTCGGAACCACCTTTACCACCACCCATAGGCAGAGTAGTCAGAGAGTTTTTGAAGGTTTGTTCGAATGCGAGGAACTTCAGGATTGAGAGGTTCACAGATGCGTGGAAACGGATACCACCTTTGTACGGACCGATAGCGTTGTTGTGTTGAACGCGATAACCCATGTTTGTCTGGATGTTACCCTTATCGTCCATCCAAGTCACGCGGAATTGATAAACACGATCGGGGATGCAAAGACGCTCAATTAGATTGACTTTGTCAAATTCCGGGTGTTTGTTGTACTCTTCTTCAATTGTAGAAAGTACTTCTTCCACTGCTTGATGATACTCTGGTTCGTTGGGGAACCGTCTTTTCAAATCTTCTAATACCTTAGCTGCATTCATAATCTATTTCTTTTATTGGTTGCTACTAAATATAATTGTCTTAACAAAGTATTCTTTAGA
>ERZ791872.518-NODE-518-length-37211-cov-3.939687_pt1 | contig 37211 bp, 18 predicted proteins | sample MGYA00510279_ERZ791872 | MGnify/ENA primary metagenome ERZ791872 (study PRJEB30046, sample SAMN00792103) | human gut metagenome | study: EMG produced TPA metagenomics assembly of the A metagenome-wide association study of gut microbiota in type 2... | reverse complement strand
CCAGTGTCAAATGTCCTTCAAATTCTTTCTTCGTTTTTTGCAACTGCACCATCTTTTCAGGGACTTCCTGACCGTAAAGTGCTTTGAGTCCGCTAAGGACGGACGCTACAAGTTTATCTTCTATCTTCATATTTACAATTATTTTCTGTGCACAAAGATACAGGATAATTTATAAAGGTTACTCTTCTGAAGAAGAATTATTCTTCGCACCACGCTGATATATAGAAGGTGAAACGCCAAATTGCATCTTAAAACGCCTGCTAAAATAGAACGGGTCGTCAATACCCACACGGTAAGAAACTTCGGCGACTGTCAGGTTTTCATCAGAAAGTAACAGTTCCGCCGCTTTTTTCATACGGATAATACGCAGGTATTCATTGGGAGCATATCCGGTCACACCACGTATTTTCTTGTAAAATGCGGTACGTCCCATCTTCATTATTGAAGCAAATTCATCAATCGTAAGGTCAGGGCGGGCAAGATGTTTCTCCAATACAACTGTCAACCGGTCGGCAAATTCCTTGTCCCTGTCCGTGGAGCATACTACCGGACGCATGATGCCCGGTTCATTCAGATATTTCTCACGTAGTTTGTCGCGCTGCTCTATCAACTGGAACACACGTGCCAACAGCAGCTTGACGCTGAACGGCTTCGGGATATAAGCGTCCGCACCCGATTCGATACCTTCCAGATATTTATCCGGTGAGTTCAGTGCAGTCAACAGGATAATGGGAATATGGCTTGTATCAAAGTCCGATTTCAGCTTCTTCGTCACCTCGAATCCTGTCATTCCCGGCATCAGTACGTCACAAATAATCAGGTCGGCTTCATACGAACGTGCCTTTTCAAAACCGGAAGTCCCGTCAGCAGCCACTTCTACTTCGAAATAAGCACCGATTTCCTCTTTCAGGAACTGGCGGATGTCGTTATCATCCTCTATAATCAGTATCTTCCGCTTGTTCAACGGGTTATCCACTCTCTCGAGTTCCGGCAGTTCCTGTTCGTCTCCCGAAAGGTCAGCGGGTTCCGCCAAATGGGCGGCATGCAGATTGTCATCTTTCAGCAATGCATTGCCGGGGATAAGGAAGTCTTTCTCGCTATAAGCCGATTTGTCCGTCGGGATGGATACCGTAAATACAGAGCCGCCACCCTCATTATCCGTATACTTAATAGTACCTTTATGAACCTGTACCAGTTCATGTGTCAGATGCAACCCTACTCCGATACTGTCACCCGAGAAACTACTCTGCATAAAACGTTTGAACAGTTCCGCCTGCTTTTCCTTGGGTATCCCTACACCGGTGTCCGAAACCTGTATCCGCAACAGTTGTTTCACTTCATCCACCGTTACCGACAATACGATACGTCCGTTGGAAGGAGTATATTTAAAAGCGTTCGACAGCAAATTGTAGGTCACCTTATCCAAGTTTCCCTTATCAATGAACATCTTATAGGAAGGAACCGAAGGATTGAACTGGAAATCCATCTTCTTCTGCTCGGCTATATCGCCGAAGCTGAGGAATATTTCATAGATAAATGAGATGACATCTGTCTCTTCCAAAGACAGCGCAAGCTTATTATTCTGCATCTTGCGAAATTCCAGTAATTGGTTGATTAGCCTCAACATACGTTGCGTACTCTTATCCATCGTTTTCAAGGGATGAACCAGTTCTTTAGGAATATCGCCGATACGTTGTATCCGTTCCAACGCACCTTGAATCAAGGTCAGTGGAGTACGGAACTCATGAGAGATATTGGTGAAAAACACCAATTTGTATTCAGTCAACTGCTTCTCCACACTGATACGGTTACGCAGACGGTTGAAGTTGCGGACTACCCGGTAGGTGAAATAAAAGGCTACCATAACCAGTAGAGCATAGCAAAAGAAAGCCCACCCCGTTTTCCAAAAGGGTGGCTTGATAACGATAGTCAATGTTGTCTCTTTGTCATTCCAAATGCCCGCTTCATTGCAGGATTTCACATGCAGGACATAAGTGCCGGGATTCAGATATTTGTAAGAAGCGAAGTTCAGTGAAGAAGGCGCGCTCCATTCCTTATCATAGTTTTCAAGCCAATACATATACTTCGCCTGTCCGCTATCGGAATAATCAAAGGTGGAAAAGTCTATAAGGAAAGAGTTCTGAAAATATTTCAGTTCCATCTCGTCAGAGTATGCCAGCGAATGAGTCAACGGAGAATCCGTTCCACCGGGAACAACCTGAATGCCATTGACATATAAATCTGTAAATACCACCGATAAAAAAGATTCATTGCTTTTTATCTGTTTGGGGTCAATGACGGTCAATCCGTAGTTCGTGCCAAACAGCAGTTTACCGTCCGCGCCGACATAGGCGCAGTTCTCGCTATACACATTGCTCAATGTATAAGAAGAGAAAAAATAATTGTCGAACGACCGGATTTCCGGGTCAAACTTGGAAATTCCATACTCGGTTGCAATCCACAGTTTTCCGTCCTTGTCCTCCACTATGGACTGCACCACATTGTTGACCAGTCCCTCATCCACTCCATAGTGTTCGTACTTCAATACATTATAATTATCTTCCGGCTGACAGAGGTTAAGTCCCATTCCCGAAGTGCCCGTCCATATCCGTCCCTTACTGTCCTGAAAAATACATTTGATTTCGTTACTGCAAAACTTTTCGTTCGTATGGCTGAACCAATGATAATTTTCAGGATCGGCTATCAGGGAATCGGGATGAAAAATACAAATCCCCTCACTGGTTCCCATCCAAATCATGCCGTTCCTGTCTTCTTGGAACACACGAACCATCTGTACGCCATACCTCCCCTGGAAGAAATGCTGGAATTTATATTTGCCATCGGGGGTAGGTTCGGCCAAATCGAGTCCACCGCCAAATGTCCCAATCCACATACGGTCTTTGGTGTCACGGCAAATAGCAAAGATATTATTATTGGATAACGTGGTAAGGTCAAGCTTGTCATGCCTGTACCAGTCATTCCCTATCCTCAGCCCTTCACCGCGAGTACCCATCCACAGTTTCCCATCAGCATCTTTCTCGACAGCATAGATATTCGACTGATAATAAGTCTTATTCATCTTCTGATTGAAATGCGTATCATACGTAAACAGTCCCCCTTTGCGGGTGGTGATGCCAATATCCCCATTCGGCATCTCCCCTATTGTACGTATGGCATTGGAGCGGTCGAACAATTCCGGATTTTCCGGATAAATGCGGGAAGTGCCCTCGTTCAGTACCGAAATGCGGGCTACACCTGAGTATTCCGAACTTACCCAAATACCTCCTGCCCTGTCCTCCATGACAAATAAAAGAAAATCCGAATTGATATAGCTGTTTTCCGTAATGCCAGCGGCAAAATGTTCCAGTTTGTCTTCCGCAGTATTGTAAGCAAACAAACCGTTTCCATAAGTCGAAATCCAGATGATTCCCCGTGAATCATGAACGATATGATAACGTTCAAAGTCAATATGGTCGAGCATCCCTTCAGGAATCAGTTGGAAGGATTTAGTCTCGCCTGTAGCGGCAAGCATATAATGGACACGCCCGGTATGATTATAAATCCAGTAATCTCCGTGGTTGTCACGAATGACTTCGCCTTTCTTTATATCCAAGTCGGGGTCGGGAGTCAGCGTATAGGTTACGAGGTCATAGTTATAGACTCCTGTGGTAGTAAGTATCACCCATTTATCTTTTATGCGAAAATCGTCGGTGAGAGATATTTTTCCCGCAACAGAAGAGATAGCCGCCTGTTTTACCAATTCCTGCGCATCTTCCTGATAAGAATAAATATCCCCGTTCTCCGTGAGGAAATAGACTATATTTCCATTAGCCAGCAAAGAGACAAAATGCAGAGAACGGTTTACAATCTTTACTTCGCCATTTACCACTAATGCCAGTCCGCGTTTGGTTCCTATCCAAATACGTCCGCTCTCATCTTCGCGCACAAAGTTCACCCGGTTATCCGGCAAATTGCCGGCTTCCGTTTTGAATACGGTAGAAGCCAGGGTACCATTTTCCTGATGAACTACCCGCCGGGAACCATTGTCCGGATGCCAAAGCCAGACATCACCGCAAGAAGCCAAAAAGAGTTTCGAGTAATTCCTGTCCTGTTCTTCCGGTTCCATATAATTCACAAAACAGGCTTTCTGCAAGTCATAACAGCTATACAGCCGGACAGTAGTCCCCATCCAAAGGAAACCATGCTTGTCTTCGGTAATATTAAAAATCCGGTTATCCGCCAATGACGGTTTCCCATCATTTCCCGGTTGGAAAGTCAGGAACGAGTTACCATCATAACGGCTTAATCCGTTCAATGTACCCAACCACAAAAATCCTTTGCTGTCCTGATACATATAACGAACCGTATTACTGGGCAATCCGTCACTCGTTTTCATCTGATGGGAACGTAATTCGATACCGGCATACGTATCAAGAACGGAGACTATAAACAAAATAAAGGCGAACGCGAATCTTTGCTTTATCATAGATTTCGAAGATTAATAATAAATGTCTAACAAAAATAGCGAAGAAATCCGAAATAAAAAAATTAGTCCGAACCGTGAATAAAACGAATCCACGCTTTATCCAGTCCAGACTTTACACAATTATCAAACAACCTAAAAACCTCTATATTTACCTATTCCGGCATATTCAAGCAATACCGGCATATTCAAGTCGGGCATATTCTTTACAATTCTTTTTATAAAGCATTCAACCAATTTTCCAAATCCTTCATCATTTCGGCACGCTGCGCAAATGGTCTTTTATTATATCCCCATCCATGCTTTCCATTGGTATAAATATGTATTTCCGAAGGAATCTTCTGTGCCTTCAGCGCCTTGTGGTAATTCACAGAATGAACAGGTTTCACACTTTGGTCATCACCGGACAGCGCAATAAAAGCACGGGGTGTTTTTTTATTTACCTGCCATTCATTACTATATTTCTTCACTAGCTTCGGAGCGGGATTCTCTCCCAGCAGATGTCTTTTAGAACCTTGATGCACATCCTGTCCATCCATTGTTATTACCGGATAAAAAAGAGCCTGAAAGGCCGGACGTAACTTAGCAGGGGCACGAGTGGCAACGGTAGCAGCCAAATGACCGCCAGCTGATGACCCCATTATCCCGATACTGTCCGAAAGAATATTCCACTTTTTCGCATGTTCTCTTATGTAGCGCATTGCCTCATAAGCATCAGAAACCGGGACTTCGGGATTACCATTCGGCATCCGGTATTTCAGCACGACCGCCGCTATATTCCTTTTATTGAAATATAAAGCCCAGTCATATCCTTCATCTTTCATAGCTAAATGGTCATATCCGCCTCCGGGGCAAATCAGGATAGCTTTAACCGGCTTCTCTGAAGCAGGAAGAAATACCCTAAGAGACGGTTTGTAATTATGCTTCTTATCATCATATCCTTCCGTTTCCATCCCATTCGAATTAGGCAACCCTTTTTCCCATAAATCAACATCAAACGGTGATTGTGCAGAGGTCTCGCTCATAGAAGATGCCTGTATTATTGTTTCATACATCTGCTTACCCAAATATTCAGCAGACGTCTTGTCAAAATGAAGACGGTCTTTCAGCAAAGTAGCTTTCGACATATCTATCAGATAAGCGTTCTTATCTTCTGAAGCAAGCCGCTTCATTGCTGCTTCCACTTCCGCATTATAACGTTTGTTCGATTTAGCTACAGAACCGAAAATGAAAGGCAGTTCCGAGTAGTCCTTTCCTGTTTTACGGGTGAGATGGTTACGTACATAGCCTACTACATTTTTCAGATTTTCATAATAATCCGGCCCATAAGCCGAATCGCTTTCTCCCTGATGCCAAAGGAAAGCGTCAATATGATAACCTTCCGGCAAGTGTGACAGCGTTTTTGTTATGCTATTACTTATTTGTTGAGCGAATGAGAGAAGTAACGATTTTCCCTTTTTCGCTGTGGGAGTATTTTGTGCCAGCCATTCCGGGTCGGCAGACCAATGTCCACCACGGGAATCTGTGTTCTCCGGCGTTATTGATGTGCCGCCTACCGCCCATTTTATTACATAAAAGTCTTTCTGATAGAACTGTTCCAACAGATAATAAGTGACGGCATCATAACCCCAACGATTGCGACGGGGCCAAAAGGGAACAAACTTCCCATCCACACGATTCTGTGATATCTTGCAATATTTATAAGCTCCTTTGGCGAAGCCTGTGCTGTCTATCCCCATGCCCTTGATATATTCCGGCAAGTCCGTGACAGGCACTCGTCCGTCGGTGTTCGACTGTCCGGCAACAATGATGACATGAACCGGTTCCTGCGCACCTGCCACTACACACCCAAAGCCCAGTATCAACAGGCAAAGGCAGCGCCTCACTACTTTACACACATACAAATCTTTTAAAACAGTTCTCATCATTCTTCCCTTTTTTACTTGGATACATTCAGATACCATTTGTCTTCCGATGAGAAATCCGGCATTGCCAGCCCTGAACGCTCGTATTTCTTGCCGATAACCTTTTTCAGGTAGTCACTGCCGGAACCCGCCCTTTCCTTGTTCATGCGTCTTGCCACACGAACCAAGTCTCCCCAGCGATGTCCTTCGAACGCACATTCCAATGCAGCTTCTTCAATCAGCATCTTTTCCATGCATTGTACTTTTGTTTCGTCTTGTTGCGGTTCTATCGGTTTCGCTTTCAATGATACACGCCCCCGTATTCCGTTAAATTCACGCCAAGGCGCACGGTGGTAAGGCGCATCCATGGAACGGGCATCGAAATAGAAGGGTGCCGGATAAGGCTCACCGGGGCCGTAGCCTGTTTGCCTGTTCTGGTCTCCATACTCATCTCCCCATACATACGTATTCTTAAATCCCTCATTCAGGATGGAATATGCCAAATCCGTATATCCGCAACGGTTGGCGGCTTCGGCATAGCGTAACAGTACCAATGCCGCGCGGTTCAGGAACCAGCGTCCACGCTTCATATAAGGTTTGGTCGGGTCATAGTCATACAGATATTTCTGCACTACGCATTGGCCGTCCACCCATTTGAAGGAAGAATCTTCTCCGCGTCCGTCAAAGGGTGCCCCATTGGTCTGCGTCTGTGAAGCCCACAGGCTTTCAACTGCATAAGCCGAAGGTTTCAACTGGTATTTTCCCTTTCCCTGATTGGCAAACAGTTCAATCATCGGATAATAAGGCTCGAACTTCTCGTCGTAACTGACAGTCCATACCAACTCGCTCCATAAGGCGGACTTATCCGCCTGAAAAGCAAACATATTCAGCCATGTGTTCTTATAACTGTTTATGTCCCCTTCCATATAGCGTTCGTAAAAGACTTGGTAGTAAGTATCTCCCCCCGTAGAATAAGTACCGCAGCGATACCTTACAGCATTTCCTGTTGCCGATTTATCTTCATCGGTTGCAAGGAACTTGCGGTATTGCACGGCTGCTTCCCTGTAATTATTATTCCACAGATACAAGTCACCCAACAATATGCGTTTATTGATAAAGAAACGTTTCAAGTCATACGTATCAAGTTTATACTGCACCAACGCGCTGTTCTTATAATCTTCCAAAGTAGGAAGATTCTCCATGCACTCTATCAGTAACGGCAGCAGTTCGTCCAGTCCTATCTTGGGCATATGTTCCAGCTTCTGCGCATCCTCTACCGATACGACAGACGTTGTCACATACACCACCTTGCCGAAGTACATTCCCACTTGCAAGTAAGTCCAGCAACGGATAGCGACTACGTCCGAGTAGCGTTCCGCATATTCATCCTGCGTCATCCGGTTATTGGCAAGCATCTCGTCGAATCCGGCAAGTATATCATTGCAGTTCTGAATAACAGCATAATAGTTCGTCAAATCCGCGTATTTGTTATTCACGGAAGGAGTATTGGAATTAATCTCCTGTAGCTCGATGGACGCATTGTTGGTGACATCCATCAGGTCGGCACGGAGTTCTCCCAGTACGATGGTCTGCTCCGCCAGATTCATAAACAAACCGTACAGCCCCAAAATGGCATTGTCCGCGTCAGGGATGGTTTTATAATGGTTCTTATATTCAACGACCGATTCAAGTTCCGTATCCACACAAGCGGTAAGCGTACTTGCCAGTATTCCGCAAAGTATGATTATATTTCTGATTGATTTCATAGTCCTATGCTCTTTTTTATAATCCAAGTTTTAATCCCACATAAAAGGTGCGCGCCTGCGGTGTCATAAAGGCATCAATACCGTATCCCAACGGATTGGTGCTGGCACTGAATTCCGGGTCGTACCCTTTGTACTTAGTCCACGTACAAAGGTTCTCCGCTACTGTGTATACCTGTATACCTGTAATAATGCCTTTCTTAATAGGCACATCATATGCCACCGTCAGATTCTTGAACTTCAGGTAAGAGCCGTCCTCAATCCAACGGTCGGAGAAGCGGGCATTTCCCATCGGGTCGCCATAAGTCACTTTCGGCATACTGGTAACTTGTCCTTCCGCTCTCCAACGGTTCAATACCGCCTGCGTCTGATTTTCCATTCCAGACATTGATTCCAGTGTACGGCGGGTGTAATTATATACATCATTTCCCAAAGAGTAGGTGAACCGTGCCGAGAAAGTGAAGTTCTTCCATAAGACGCGCGTATTCAGTCCGCCGTAAATATCGGGATTAGGGTCACCAATCACCGTCATATCCTCTTCATTGATATATTTATCACCGTTCATATTCACAAAACGCATGTCACCGGCCCCGAACGGTACATCCGACAAACCGGAACGTACATGCAGCCCGTCCGCCTTTGCCTCTTCCGTAGTGGCATACACACCGTTCGTCTTGTAGCCGTAGAATACGCCCATAGGTCTTCCCACTTCCGTCAGAATAGTACCGTCGGCAATATCCGTCAGGTAGCGGTCACCTTTCAATTTAGTTATCTTGTTCTTATAATGCGATACGGTTGCTCCCAAATCCCATTTCAGGGAAGGCAGGTTGAGTACGCGAGCATTGATTGCCACGTCCACCCCTGTATTTTTCATTTCCCCGCTATTATCTATATAGGTGGAGAAACCGGAATAGGAAGTGATAGGTGAATGAGCAATCATATCCTTAATGGTCGAACGATAGACATCCATGCTCAATGACAGGCGCTCGTTCATAAAGGCCATATCCATACCGATATTCATGCGTGCCATCCGTTCCGGTTTCAGGTTCCTGTTGACAAGATTGCCGCGTACCAGTCCGTAATTGCCGAGCAGGTTTTGTGAAGAATAATAACGGCGGGCCGCATAATTACCGATATCATCGTTACCGGACATTGAATATCCGGCACGGATTTTCAGCAAATCCACCCACGGCAGATTGCGCATGAAGTTCTCCGATGACACTACCCAGGCTGCTGACAATGCAGGGAAAATCTGAAACTGCCCGATATCTTCCCCATAACGGGAAGAAGCATCCGCCGAAAGGGTGGCATTAACAAAATATCTGCTCTTCAGTGAATAAGCCACATTTCCGTAGAATGAGAGCCAGTTCCATGTCCCGATGGAACCACCCATCTGACGAAGGTCGTTCAGACCATACTGTAACGAACGGAAACGGTCACTGGTCGAGTTATACGCTTTTCCCCAGTCGTCCTCGCTGCGGTTATTAAAATAACGCATTCCCAAAGTAGCATCCAACTGGTGTTCCAAGCCCAACTTAAACAGATAATTGGCACGAGTCTCATCAAACAGTGAGAAAATGCGTTCCGTACGATACTGCATCTGATTGGTCACTTCCGATGTAGCTACGTCGTCATAAGGAATTCCCTTTTCGGGACGGAAGATACGTTCCTTCTCCTTGTTCAGCCGCAGCCCGAAACGGGTGCTCAGGGTCAGCTCTTTCCATATCTTATATTTGAGATGTATATTGGCGAAGAATCCGTAACTGGTATTCTCCTGCATCATATTATCAACGATGGCAGCCGGGTTGGACATACCGAAAAGGTCTACCTCTTCATAATTCGGAGACAAGCGGTCTTGTTCGTCATACGTAAAACCTGTCATAAACGGAGACTTGACCAACGAAGCATACACCGGATTCTGCGGACTGGAACTTCCTTCCTGCATCAGGTTCTTCTTGCCGTACACAAAATTCATATTGGTCTGTACCGTAAATTTCGGCGAGAAGTTTATATCCGCATTGATACGCGCCGAGAAACGGGAAAAATCAGTACCTTCCACTAATCCTTCGTTTTGCAGGTATCCCAATGACAAGGCATAGAGAGCGACATCGTCACCACCCGTCACACCAATGGAATAATTCTGCTTGAATCCCTGCACGAACAACTGGTCTTGCCAGTCCGTATTCTTATTATAACGGTAATAATCAATATTTCCTTCATATCCCCATGCATGCTGTTCCGGCTTCGCGTCATTGATAAACGGAAGTTTCTGAATATCACCCGCAGAATATCCCCTGCTCTGATACACGTCCATCAGATAGCGTTTCGACTGTACGGCATCCAGTACCGGAATGCCGTTCGGTTTCAGGTTCATACCGGTCAGTATTTGTGCCGTAATCCGTGTTTCAGCATCCTTGGCACGTTTCGTTTCGATAACGATAGCGCCATTGCTTCCCTTTACCCCGTACAACGTTGCCGCATCTTTCAGGACGGTTATCCGTTCGATATCCTTCACGTCGATGGTACTCATCGGAGTAGAGAGATAACCGTCTATCAGGGATACGCCTGCCGAAAGGTTCTCCACCACCATACCGTCGATAATCAACAACGGCTGGTTGTTCGTGTAGATAGAGTTGAACCCTCCCATAAACATATTCGCGCCGGCATTCTCCATCCCCGAGCGGAACAAGGTGTTCAGTCCAGGTACTGTTCCCTGAAGCAACGCTTCGGGACTGCTTGCCGGACTCAGCGAATTGTCCCCGTTCAACTGGGTAAGCGCCGTTGTCGTACGGCTGCCCGCCACGTCACCGAGCGGAGTCAGCACATCTTCAAACAGACTCTTGTGTGTTTCGTCATACAGACGTACCGTTATCTCCTTTTCACCACGCAGCGGAATCCGTTTCTGCTGATATCCGGGACTTGAAACCAACAGTTCCACCTCATAAGAGGGAATCCTGATGGAAAACTTACCGGATTCGTCCGTCATCGCCGTACTGATGCCCGGCACTGCCACACGCGCACCGTTCAAGGGACTGCCCGTAGCCGCGTCCACAATCGTACCCGATGCCCTTTCCTTATACTCTATCCGCTTCTTTGCCTTTATTGTACGGAACTTCTTGTTAAACTTCTGTGCATTGCCGGATAAGGCAAATACACAAGCTACCAGAAGGAATATATATTTCATCTTATTATTCATAGCATTATCTTTCCTTTAGTCGTTTCACTTTTCATCACTCTCCATCCGCTATACGGGGAACGAACTTGATGTAGTCAAGAAACATCATTCCTCCACGTTGGTCGGGCTTGGAATATTCATGGCAACCGGCAGTGTTGCAGACCATCAGTTGTACCTGTCCCATCCTCGGCACTTCAAAATCGTAAGCGTCCGCCTCCTCTACCGGAGTGGTAGGAATCATGTATGACCCCAGATTGTATTTGCGGAGATGTACCGGAGTGTTCTTATACGTCTCGTCACCGGCAATCGAATATCCCGCAAAGCCACATGTTTTCCCCAAATAATTGTTCTCGATGGAAGAAGTGCTGCCTGACGGACGACGCAGCGCCGGTTCACCCGGCATGGAAGCTAGCAACTTCTGACAAACCGCAAGCGTGGAAGCCGCGCTCGTTTCATCCTGGTTGACATGATTTTCCATATCATCATACGACCCCAGATAGACATCATAAATTACAGAATTCAGCTTTACCGCATATTGCAGGTAGAAGTTGGCATCGGTATTCATGTTACTGGTATTAAAGGTAAAGGAATACTCTGTCTTTGTAACAGGGTCTGTCTGATAACTTCTCGAAGAAACCATCACATCCTTTCCGCCACTTGCCCATGTCCGGAGACGGGTATATGTCTTTGAAGCAGCATAAGTATCCAAATAATCTTCCGCTTCCACGACTACCGTCTTTACCTTATTCTCTTTTATCCTGATGTCCACCCCGTTCAGGAAACGTATCGTTCCGTTGGAAGCCTTATATTCCTTGTCTCCCGCCACTTCAAAAGGCACAGCATTGGAGAAATCGACTTCCACACCGCTCAATGCCGTTGTCGTTCCCGGTTTGAAAACCAAATCCCGAATCAATTCATCCGTCACCAGTGAATCTGTGAGTTCCACCGTGCCCTGGTTCATATATCTGGCATACTTTTCCTTTATACTCCGGAAGTTCGCCTGCCGCAAGAGAACAAAAGTATAGGTAGAGTCCTCGTTGTTGACCGGCATTTCCTCAAAGAAGTAATTGCGTGTCGTCCAGACCGTATCATATACCGGCTGACCTTTCTCATTCACTCCTTTCTGTACGCTTCTGTCCGTGTCCATTGTTCTTGTGGTCTTGGCATACAAGCTGTCCAGTTGTTCATACTCTTCGGGATACAACTCACGCAAACGCTGCAAGTATTCATCAATATTCATCAACGGCTCCACCACCTTGTTCACCATGTGAAGCATCCCGTTATTACAAAGTACGTCCGAATGTTCCGGTTCAAATACCACTTCACCCATCTGCCTGTTTTTTCCGTTTATCATCTTCAGGCGGCTGTCCGGCTGTGAGATTGCCGTCAGGTTGAAAGTGCCGAAAGCGATATGGTGTCTTACCATCTCCAGTTTCGCGGCTTCCGTCCATTCATCTACCGCCAGACTCTTCACATAATCGGCAAGCACTTCGTCGGCAGGTGCTAGAACCGTATATTCATAGGCTCCCTGCAATACCTTGTCATAGCCGGTTTCCTGCAACAAAGCATAAAATCCCGAAAGTTCTCCGTTTGCCTTGACAGCATCCAGTACATTTCCTTCAAGAGCCGGCATGTCTACCACCACATGATTGTCCCACTGGTTGTTGCAGGCTGCAACCAATGTTGCAGCCACCACTACCAATGCCCATCGTATCTTATTGAATTTTCGTTTCATCACTTTTCGTTTATCCATTGTTTATATTCCACGTCCTTTCATTCTCATTCATACGGCCAGATTTCTTCTTTGCCCGGAGAGAACTCCCCTATCTCCATTCCCGTCAAATCAAGCATAGGCCATACTTGGTCTTCGGTTGTAGGAATGAACTGAATCATATCCAACATGATGCCGACGGAATCATCCTTTTCCAAATCAAACCGCAGCACGTGGCGGCCGCTTGAGAATACCTTGACAACCCCCAACAAACTACTATTCATATAGACATGCGGATAATACGTATATTGTTTCCATCCGAAATTAGTCTCCATAGCGGCATGGTCTACTATCCTGACACCGCGTTCATCGGTCTTTTCCTTGCCATCCGAGCCTTTCACATAAGAAATGGCGGAGATACGTTTCACGGTTACAATCTTGTCCAATACCTGATCTTCCTGTCCTTCTTGCTTAAAGGTACTTTTTAAGGTAGGGCCGTTCTTGTTCGCGTCCGTATGGCGATAGCATAACCATACTTTATAAGTTCCTTCAATCAGTAGAGGAAGCGTAAACTCAACCGCCGTAATCAAATCACTCTTTCTCATACGGAAAGTCAGATAATCGCCGTTTACACACTGCATCTGCTGGTTTAGCACAGGCTTATTCTTATCCAGTACCTGGGCTACCGTATATGTAATGGCGGCAGTACTGGTGCCACGGCCGTATTCAATCTTAATGTCCTGGGTCAACTGTCCTCTCTCGAACTTTTTTGTCTCTTTGAGATAAGACGCCGACGCCTTGATTTCCGGTAGCGTACATACATCGAAGTTCACACGGTAAGGAGCCCGCTCCCTGATTTCCAGCATACCGTCCACTTCCTGCAACACACCGTCCGCACAAGTACGGTCGGCATATTCGCTGTCGCGTATCAGTTCTATACCCGGCTCGTATCCGGCTATGCTGTTGAAGCGGTTCAATACAATCTTTTGTCCGTCCATGATACAGGCAATCACCTGATTCTCGACTTTTGTCATTACGGCAGAGCCGCCCATCAGGTCTACTACATACTGGCGGCCGGTTCCGACATGATAAGCCAGGAAGTTCTGAACCAGCAGTTCAGTGTCATTGACGCCCGGAGTATTCTGTTTCAAGCGGGTTACCAGTTCGCTTTTATTATAGATTCCTTCGCTGTTGAATGTCTCATTGCTCTGTACATATACCGTATAGCAAGTATCGGCGGTCATCACCGAATTGAGATAGTCTTCGTATTCGGCAAACAAGTCGATAAAGAGGGAGTAACGTTCCATCGGCAGGGCTGCCACCTGTTCGCGCAATGTCAGTTCGGGTTTCTTCAATACGGCGTCTACCACGTGCAGGATACCGTTGCCTAAAATCACGTCTTTCGTCAGCAGGCGTGCGTTACGGTCTACTTCCACATATACGTTTCCGTTCTCGTCGCTCTTGGTCTGCGTAGTGAGAAAGTAGTCGCGTATATTGGCTGTCGGCATCTTTCCGTCCTGAAAGCGTGATGAGGTAATCGTATCATTGATAACATGATACCCCACACATTCGTTGGCCTCTTCCGTGGAAAGCTGTTCTATATCTATCCTGTTTTCTTCCAGATATTTCCGCACGGCATTGTCTGTCGGAGCCAGACAAGTATAGGCGCCGTAGGCGTGCAACATTCCGCGGTAGTCGGACTTGTCGACAATCTTGAGGAACTCGCCCATATTATCCGCCATATATTCGTCAATCATCTGCTGTTCGGTGGTCTGATACACAGTCCCGTCAAGGGGGTCTTCGCAGGCATTGAAGAAACAGAGCATCAACAAACCTGCAATCAGGTTCAATCCTATTTTGTCTTTCATGTTCATATAGATTCCTCCCATTGATTAGTTAGCATAAAATTCATTTTGTTCCAACAAAGGATTGCTGTCTATCTCTTCACTATAAATAGGCAGGTAATGGCTGTGATAATTACGGTACTTTGCCTTCAGGCTATTGACCTTGCTGGCGGGAGCGCTATATTCGGCCAATGTCATCAGATAGTTCAGGTTATCCCCCTCATAGTTGTTCCGTTTTGCCTGACGGAGCACGTCAAACCAGCGTTTTCCTTCAAAAATCAGTTCGCGGCCGCGTTCCGCAAGTACAAACTCTTCCATTGCTTTGCCGCTATATGAACCTTCTGTCTGACCGATGTCCGTAGTAGGTACTGCCGTAGAACGGTCTCTTATCACCTTCACTGTCTCATACGCCTCTTTCAGCAACTCCTGATTTTCACCGTCCAGAATAGCCATCTGTGTCAATGCTTCCGCTTTCATCAGATAAATTTCCGCCAGACGGTAGATGATAAAGTTATTGGTATATTCTTCCTGCGCACGTTCCGAACCGTTCGGTTCCACACCAATATATTTCCAAAGACAGGACTTGCTCTGGCAAATCACGCCGCGTACGTCAAAACACTCGCCGCTATAAGCCTCATCCGCCAACGGGGGGAAGATGTCCGAATTCACACGTTCCGTCTTTACTCCGATAACGCCCCTGCCTGAACTCATCAGGCCGTAAAAAGGATTCAGATTATCAACGGAAAACTGTAACTCAAAAATGCTTTCCATCGAGTTTCCTTCATAATAAATCTGCCGGAACAGGGAGTTATAAGAAGACTGGTCGGGCGCATAATAGATATCCGTCGTACCTGCTTCCGTGTTTTCCACCTCTATCTTCCGGCTTTCTACCGGAATCAGCAGCAATTGTCCCGAGCCGATAATCTCGTCACATTTACGGTTGCATTTCTCATATTCTTCCTGCCACAGGTAAATATCGGCAAGCAATGCCTTGACAGCCCACATCGTGATACGTCCCTTGTTTTGGGCGGCATCCGTAGAACTGTACTGTCCGGGCAGATAATTGCCTGCCTCCACCGCTTCCAGGTCGGCAACCAGTTCGGCAAGTATTTCTTTCTCGCTGCTCTTTGCCACACTCATTTGCTGTGAACCGTTCACGTAGGCTTCCCTTATAAACGGCACTTCGCCGAAAGCCCTTACCAGATAGAAGTACATCAGGCTGCGGATGGCAATGGCCTGTCCTTCGTATTCCTTCAATTGCGCTTCCGAGAAAGTGGGGTCATTCGCCTGTGCGGCAGGGGCAAACTTCAATATCGTGTTACAGATATTGATAGTCGTATAGAAAGAAGCCCAGTCAAGATAACTATTGTCGATTGAGATTTCACCGTTATAGACGCTCACGATACTGGAGTTCGTTCTTCTTCCGGTGGTAATCATGTCCGCACGCCATTCGCCATAAAGGAAAAGACGTTGCACCAGTGCGCTTGCCGTCATAGACAAGTAAGCCCCGTTCACCACCGAACGGACATCCTCTTTCGTTTTCCAGAATTCGTCCAATGGCACACCGTCGTTAGGCATCAGGTTCAGCCAGTCCGAACAGGAAGTCGTTGCCAGTCCTTGCAAAGCAAGCAAGCCAATCATTATATATTTCGTTATTTTCTTCATCATCTTCAGTTTTAAAAAGTAACACTCATACCTAACATAGCCGTAAAGGAGCGGGGAATACGGGAGTTATCCTCTCCCATCCTGAACGCACCGCCGGTCAGGGCTATTTCCGGATCCATGCCGGAATAGTTCGTCCACACGTACAGGTTGCTTAATGTCGTCCACACCGAACAGCTCTGCAGGAAAGTCTTCTGCAACTGCTTCTTATTGAACGTATATTTTACAGTCAGCGTCTTGAAGCGCAGGAAAGAACCGTCTTCCACGAAACGGTCGGAACCCAGATAGTTGTAGGCATTCTTCGAACCGTACACCGCTCTCGGCAGCAGGTCGCTCGGAGCCGTCGATTCATCCTCGTAAGGATGCCGCCAACGACGAAGGACAGCCTTGCTCTGATTATTGTAAGATGACATATTCTGCAGGCTCATCCCCATCTTGTTGATGACCTTGTTTCCATAACGGAAATTGAAGAACGCGCTTACGCTGATACTCTTGTAACGGATACTCGGCCCGAAACCACCCGTCAATATCGGGTTGGCATTGCCTAAATAAACCACGTCCTGATGGTCGATATTACCATCGTGGTTGATATCTTCGTAGATAGCGTCTCCCGCCTTGAACTGGTAGTCGATAGTGGGATAAGCGAAACGCATCTGCACCGGCGTCCGTTTGCCGCTTGCGTCGTACGAATAAATCTTGTTGCCGTTCGCGTCACGGGCAATGGTCTGGTCGTCATTCAGATAGACGCCCTTGTAACGGAAGCCGTAAATCGCGCCTATCGGCTGTCCCAACTCAAAACGGCGCACATACTGCCCGTTGGTTGTCAGCACGCCTTTCTGCATCGGGTACTGGTCGGGCACGTCGAGAATGGAGTTTATATTGCGCGCCAGATTGATGTTGAAAGAAATGTTCCATGTCTTCGAGCGATAGGGAACGGTATTGATGGAAATCTCGAATCCCTTGTTCTCCATCGAGCCGGAATTGACGTCTGTCTTGGAGAAACCGGTAGTGGAAGGCAGGGAGAGGTTTTGGAAATACTGGTCTTTCGAACGTTTCCGGTACACTTCCGCGTCAATGTTCAGGCGGTTCTTGAAAGCCGCGAAGTTCAGACCGACGTTTATCTGTGTCGTTGTCTGCCATTTCAGGTTACTCAATTCAAGGTTGGCGGGGTAAACGCCGGTTTCTCCCAAATAGGAGTATTCATAAGAGTCGTAAAGACTGATATGCGTATAGTTGTTGTTAGTCTTCGGTGACGATCCGTTCAGACCGTAACTGGCACGGAGACTGAGTTCATCCAGCCATTTCTTCTTCCAAGTCTTCATAAACGGCTCGCCGGAAAGTCTCCATCGCAGAGAGACACTCGGGAACAGTCCCCAACGGTTTTCTTTTCCGAAGCGTGAATTGCCGTCATAGCGGGCGGTTGTATTGACAATATAACGGTCGAGCAGACTATACTGGATACTTCCCATCAAACCGACAGAACGTTCCTGCTGAAGGGTAGTGGAAGAAGTCAGGTAGCTTGCTCCCGTAACCCGCGAAGGGATGGAAGGGTCTTTCAGGTAAGGACTTGCCAGGTTACCACCCGTCAGGCGAAAGTTGGTCGAGCGTTTGTCCGAGGTAGTCAGTGCCAGTAAGCCCTGGAAACTATGTTTCTTACCGAGGTCGGGCGTAAATACGACCTTGTTCATCGTGTAGATGGTGAAAGCTTCGCCGTCACGGTCATCCGCACGGTTCACCGTCGCTTCGTTCCACGGACGTCCTGTAGCTGTCTGAGGCAGGAAGGCATTCTTCTTGTTGTTGGAAACGTTCAGACTAAAGTCCGACTGGTAGCGCATCCATGCCAACGGACGCCAGATAAGCGAGAGGTTGGATACGACATTATTGGACAATGTCTGGAAATAACCGTCTTTTGCCATTGCCACAGGGTTGTAGACACCACCCGTCGAACTGCTCGGGTTCCATTTTCCCTGCGGAGATTCTTCCGGAGTGAAGAAATTGCCTGTCCACAGTCCTATTTCGTTATATTCGTACACGCTCATGTTCGGCATACGGGTAAAAGCCATGCTGGTGGCGTTCTGACTGGTAGAGAAATAAGTAATATAATTCTTCCGGTCGTCAGTACGCGTATAAGCCATACTGGCGGAGAACTTAAGCTGTTTCGAGATATTGTAGTCCACGTTCAGACGGGCGTTGATACGGTCGAGCCCCGTTCCAATCACGATGCTGTTGGCATTGTAGTAACCGATAGAAGCACGATACTGCGCCTTTTCCCCACCACCGCTGATAGATGCCGTGTGATCCTGACTGAATCCCGTGCGGGTCACTTCGTCATACCAGTTGGTATTGGCTCCATAATTATAGAAGTAATAAGGCTGGTTGACATCATAAGCAAATTCAGGGTCGACTGTCGGGTCATAAATCTTCCCGCTATTCATTTGCGCTTCCTGTATCATCGTGGTGTATTCATCGCCCGAAAGCGTCTCGATGCCGTGGGGACGGGTAATTACCGTACCCTTGAACGTATAGGAGATGCGCGGCTTGCTCACTGTTCCGCGTTTGGTGGTAATCATCAACACGCCGTTGGCAGCTTTCGAACCGTAAAGAGCGGTGGCCGCCGCGTCCTTCAATACCGTGATTTCCTTGATATCGTCCGGAGCTACATTCAGCAATTGGGAATATTCTTCCTCGTCTGCCGTGGCAAAGTCAAAGTCGTCGTCCACAGACACGTCATACGGGAATCCGTCGACAACGATAAGCGGCTGTGAAGAACCCGTCATGGAAGTCGTACCACGGATACGTATGGACATTCCCGCTCCCGGATCGCCCGAGCTTGCCGCAATATCGAGACCGGCGATACGTCCCTGCAAAGCGTCTTCCACACTGGGAGCACTCATCCCGTCTTCCAGTTCGCTCATGGAAATACGGCTCATGGCAGTTGTCAGGTCACGTTCGTTGATGTCCATCATACCGTTGTTCACCCGCTTGCTGCCGATAATGGTGGCGCCTTCGAGCATCACCGTCTCGTCCTGCATGACTATATTTATTGTCATCTTTCCTTTTACGGGAACAGTCGTTTTCTTCATACCGGTGTAGGTAGCCACCAGATTATCTCCGGCACGTGTCTCCACACGCATGCTATAGTTACCGTCCATATCGGTAATGGCATTTCCTACTACACGCCCGTCCTTGTTGACAAGCAATACGTGCGCGCCCGGAAGAGGCATCTTGTCGAAGGCCGAACTCACCACACCACGAATCACAACTTTGGTGTGCTGCGCCGACGAAAGGGCGGGCATACAACACAGTATCGTCAGAAGGATGAACTGATATACATATCTTCTCATTATCATTGTGTTTAATTAGGTAAATATTAGATTCAATTATTCTTTAGGATGCGTCGTGAAGCCGATGATACCATCTACGGCATGTATCACCGCCAACGGCCCTATATAGTTGCTTTTGCCCGGTTCACGAACAACATTGACCGGTGCATATCCTTCCACCTGAAGCCAGTCGTTCTTCTTTATATCCTGAAAGCGGAAAGTCAGGCTGTTATCCCCCCGCTTGGAAACTTGAACCGCCGTATTGACCGACCATAAGTCCAGTTCGCTGTCCGTCAGCTTATAGACCGTATTCAGTGAAAGGCTTTCATTCTTGTCCGGTTCGATATAGGGCATCCCGTCATCCGGCACTACTGTTCCGGTCAGGAAACAAAGTTGTATGAAGCGTTCCACCAACGGTTTGTCTTCCGCCGCAAAAGCGTCGCTGCCGTCCGGCAAAGCGGGAAGCAGGTCGGAACTGACCGCGTTTCTTATCGCTTCGTCCGTAGGGACAAGGATTGTATAGTTGGTGCTCTCTCGAATAAAAGAGGGGGAAGTCCCACCGTAGATTCTATCCATATATTGCTTGAACAGTCGGCAGTCGGAATTCTCTTCCGCATAAGCCGTGATACGGTCATACAGTTTCGGAGAGGCAAAGGCGGCTGTACCGCTGCCGGTATTGCGCGGACTGTATTCTATCATCGTACCGTTTGTAATGCGGAAAACGTGGCCGTTGATATAGTCGAAATCCACTTCTTCCACTTCTACTTCCGTACCATCGAGCATGTTGCCCAATCCTTGGAGTTTGTTATCCTTGAAACGTATGATATCTCCGTAGATATTGACCGCATAGCCATATCCGTCGTAAGGCAGTTGGGAGAAACCGGAGAAGTCGTCCAGTTCCGTCGCTCCTTTCGTGCGCTTGAACACACAGGAACGGAGCAGACGTTTCATACGGTCTTCCGCGTCGGCGGAGTTTGCCTGATTACCATTGAGAAATTTTTTATTGACTTCATCATAAGCGAATCCGTCCGCTTTCAGCAATTCGTCCGAAGGAAGTACCATGATATAATCTATTTCCTTGTCCCCTGTCAGTTTGCTTTTTGTCAGCTCCGGTATCCAGTCGTTGATAAAGAATTTCTCCCAAGCTATGTTCGCCAGTGTGCGACAGTCCTTATTCAGCAGGATTTCAGAGTAGACAGTGGTGAAATATTTGCTCTGCACCACTTCTTTCGTATCATACAGCACGCCGTTACTGGCAAAGGTGCTCTTTGTCACGCAAGCGTCGAAAGCCGGACCATCCTTTCCCTCACCGTTCAGGTATTCTTCGTTGGCATTCTGTTCCGACGCAAAATGGGAAGGCCACACGATGCGCGGAACCATGTGGGCTTTCAGGAAGTAGGTCAGTGCCGTCAACGACAGTTCAGAGAGGTCACCCACCTCGGCACGTTCTCGCAGCATGGCGGCAAACTGTTCCACCGATTCGTTGGAAGGAACAATCAGTGTATATCCCTGCTGCTCCGTCGTGCCGCTTTCCGTTCCTTTATAGTCCTCATTATTTAATAAGTAAGGCAAGTTCTGGTAAGTCTTGCAATAAACTGCGGAGATATTGCGCTCGGGATAAAGTTTCTTATAGACTTCGGTCGTATTTTCCCCCAACAGGTAGGAGACAAAGAGATAAGAGCTTCCCACTTTGGTTTCCAGTATTTTGCGGAACGATTCGTGTTCCTCACTTTGCAGCATCTCGTCCAGATTATCCAACGGCAGGTTCACCGCGTCCACTTCGTGGATTATTCCGTTCTCGGCATACATGTCCTTGTTCAGCACGCTTCCGGCAGCCGCATTCAGTCCCGAATAAGCCGTGCCCGGAAAGAATGTCTCATAATCCGTCACGTTCAGCGTATTGCCTGTAAAATAGGATTCGGTAAAAATCGGCAGATATTTATAAGGAGTGACGACAGCCGTCACATCTTCGGGACTATCCACCACCCATTGTTCCACTCCGTCGATAGTCTCCTTATAGAGTGTCTTATAATAGGAAGAGCGTTTCTTGATGGAAGTTCCGGCTTCCCAGACATTGCTGTTCAGCACATCTCCCAGACGGGCTGTCTCGAAACGGTTGAACACCATCGAATAAGCGACAATTTGTGTCAGTACATCTACCGGAACAGCGTCGATGGAAGTATAATTGTGTCCGGCAAGGAATTTGCGGAAAGCATCATCGTTCGGGGCGAATACGGTATAATTGCCCGCTCCCTTGAAAATGGAGCTATACAACGTCTTGTCCACCGCATGCAAATACATGGAGAAATTGCCCTTCCCTGCCAGTACATCATAGACCGGCGGTTCAAGCCACGAGGGACGTTCATATTGCTCTTCCGTATCGGTACAACCTGCCATCAGCAGCAACATCGACAAGACCAGGCTGCAAGCGCCCGAGCGACTGAAACGTTTCTTGCATAAATCAAACAACGTGTGTATCATAGTCTTCAAATTAAAAATAGAGTTATCTACAAGATTTTATTGTACGGCAAAGATAGGAGTGCATATCCCTGTCAGGAATGGACATCCGTACTTTTGTATGGACTATCCATGTACCCCATTCAGAAGGTATCCGGACAGCGGACAGCAGATAAAGATGGACTTTTTATGTGATTCATGGACTTTCCGTCACCCGCAGTCAATATATAAGAAATAGTCCATGCTTTCGTACATCACTCCATTCGCCTCTCCGATAAAAGGCGCTAATTTAGTCGAAAAAATAACAAAGCCAATATTTCTTATAAATCTTAATCACCTAAAGTTTATCAAATGAGAATAAACAACATTCTTATCCCCCTTTTGACCGGTGCACTTCTGGCGTCCTGCACCTCCGGCAAACAGGCACACGACACCTATGACTGGGGGAAACTGCCACAGCAACCGGACTTGAGCTGGGCAGACAGCGTAGGAAGCAGGCAGCAGCCGGACGGGAACATTGTATCCGCCAACGCTTTCGGCGCAGTGGCGGACAGCACCCGCCTCAGTACAGAAGCCATCCAGAAAGCGATTGACGACTGTTCCGCCGCAGGGGGCGGAACAGTGACCCTGTCTCCCGGACATTATCTGGTAGGGGCCCTATTCATCAAAAACGGCGTCAACCTGCAACTGGACAAAGGGGTGACCTTACTCGCCTCGACCGACATCAACGATTATCCCGAATTCCGCTCCCGCATCGCCGGAATCGAAATGATATGGCCGTCAGCCGTACTCAATGTCATCAAGCAGAAGAACGTGTCTGTCAGTGGCGAAGGTGTCATCGACTGTCGCGGAAAGAAGTTCTGGGAACAGTACTGGAGCATGCGCAAGGAGTACGAATCGAAGGGGCTGCGCTGGGCTGTAGACTACGACTGCAAGCGTGTGCGCGGCATACTGGTGGAGCGGAGCACGGACGTCACCCTGAAAGATTTCACCCTGATGCGTACCGGATTCTGGGCGTGCCAGATTCTCTACTCCGACTATTGCAGCATCAACGGGCTTACCATCGACAATAATATCGGCGGACGAGGGCCGAGCACCGATGGCGTGGACATCGACTCGTCCTCGAACATACTGGTAGAGAACTGCCTGATAGACTGCAACGATGACAATATCTGCCTGAAATCGGGCAGGGATACGGACGGATTGCGTGTCAACCGCCCTACGGAGAATGTAGTCATACGCAATTGCACCACCCGCAAGGGGGCGGGACTTATCACCTGCGGAAGCGAAACTTCCGGCGGCATACGGAACATACTGGGGCACGACCTCACCGCACAGGGAACTTGGGCGGTATTGCGCCTGAAAAGCGCCATGAACCGCGGGGGAATCATCGAGAATATCTATCTCACGCGTGTGAAAGCCGACAGCGTGCGCAACGTCCTCGCCGCCGACTTGAACTGGAACCCGCAATACAGTTACAGTACGCTGCCCGAAGAGTATTACCACAAGGAGATTCCCGAACACTGGAAAATACTGCTCACTCCGGTAGCACCGGAAGAAAAGGGGTATCCCCGCTTCCGCAACGTATATCTTTCGCATATCAAGGCGACGAACGTGAGGGAGTTCATCTCTGCTTCGGGATGGAATGACACGCTGCGGTTGGAAAATTTCTTCCTGTATGCCATTGAAGCGCAGGCACAGAAGGCGGGACGAATCCGGTACAGCAGGAACTTCAACCTGGCGGAAATCATGCTGGATACCAAGGATAACGCGACTATCGTATCCGAGAACAACGACAAATGTAATATTCATCTTAAAAGCGCCCCTTCGGGAAACTTATAGGAACTAAAAAGACATAATGATATGAGAAGATGTACTTACTGGTTGGTATACGCATTATTATCCGTCATGACGGTGAGTGCCCAACCCAACTATAATTATTCGAAACTGCAACGGGAGAAACTCGGGCGCGGCGTGGTCGCCATTCGTGAAAGCCCGTCAACAGTGGTCGTTTCATGGCGGTATCTCTCTTCCGACCCGATGGAAACGGCTTTTAATGTATATCGTGACAGGAAGAGGCTGACTGAGCAGCCGGTAACCACGGGAACTTTGTTTCGTGACGAGAACAGCAGTCAGGAGACGGCGACATACGAAGTGCGTCCCGTGCTGAAAGGAAAAGAGACGCATCACATCGACGGAAAATATACACTTCCCGCCAACGCCCCTCTCGGCTACCTGCAAATTCCTTTGCAGAAACCGGCGGACGGGGTGACCCCGGCAGGCGATACTTATACGTACATCGCGAATGACGCTTCTATCGGCGACGTGGACGGTGACGGCGAGTATGAAATTATCCTGAAATGGGAACCAAGCAATGCCAAGGACAACTCGCACGACGGATATACGGGCGAGGTCTTGTTCGACTGTTACCGGATGAACGGTGAGCATCTGTGGCGCATCAACTTAGGCAGGAATATCCGTGCCGGAGCGCACTACACGCAGTTTATGGTGTACGACCTCGACGGTGACGGCAAGGCGGAAGTGGTGATGCGCACTTCGGACGGAAGCGTAGACGGTAAAGGGAAAGTGATTGGTAACGCCAAAGCGGATTACCGCGAACCGGGAGTGTTCGACAAGAAAAAGAACAAGCTCACCCGTCAGGGACGTATCCTGGAAGGCAACGAATATCTGACCGTATTTTCCGGTCTTACCGGTGAAGCGCTTTATACTACCGATTATATTCCCGCACGCGGGAATCCCAAAGACTGGGGCGACACGCGCGCCAACCGCAGTGACCGTTTTCTCGCCTGCATCGCTTATCTGGACGGTGTGCGTCCGAGCGTAGTGATGTGCCGCGGCTACTACACCCGCATCGTACTGGCTGCTTTCAACTGGGACGGGAAGAAACTGAAAAAGCATTGGGTATTCGACACCAACACGCCCGGAAACGAGGATTACGCCAAACAAGGGAATCATAATCTCCGCGTAGGGGATGTGGACGGTGACGGATGCGATGAAATCATCTACGGCTCTTGCACTATCGACCATAACGGCAAAGGGCTTTATTCCACCAAAATGGGACACGGAGATGCTATTCAACTGACTCAAATAGACCCTACCCGCAAAGGCCTGCAAGTATGGGCGTGCCACGAGAACAAACGTGACGGGAGTACTTATCGGGACGCCGCCACAGGAGAAATTCTCCTGCAACTGAAGAGTACAAGGGATATAGGCCGTTGCATGGCTGCCGACATCGACCCGACGAATCCGGGAGTGGAATTATGGTCGCCGGGAACAGGCGGCATCATCAACTTCAAAGGTGAACTGCTTGCCCCGAAAACCAAGAATTTCCCCGTCAACATGGCCGTTTGGTGGAACGGTGACTTATTACGGGAAGTATTGGACAAAAACCGCATCAGCAAATATGACTGGGAACAGAAACGCTTCATCCCGCTTGTTGAATTTGAAGGGGTAGCTTCCAACAACAGTACGAAAGCCACTCCCTGCCTGCAAGGGGATATTATCGGGGACTGGCGCGAGGAAATCCTTTTCCGCTCCGAGGACAATACTTCCCTGCGACTGTATGTTTCGACGATTCCGACCGAATATCGTTTCCATACGTTTCTGGAAGACCCGATATACAGAATCAGTATCGCTACACAAAACGTCGGGTATAACCAGCCCACGCAACCCGGATTCTATTTTGGGGCGGACTTGAAAGGGACTTTCAGGGGGTATAGGTTCAAATAATATCAGAAATATAAGAAAATTGGGGCATTCAATAGGCAGGCAATTAGGGGAACATTCCGTTTCCTATAATGAAACGGAATGTTTCAAGTAATGAAACTGTTGGTTTCACCGTATGAAACTCTTAGTTCCAAGCAATAGAAACTAAAGTTTCAAGCCGCTGAAACTAAAGTTTCCCACCGTTGAAACTAGAGTTTCCTGCCTTGATACTGATTGTTTCGTGTCTTGAAACTGGTTACTTCCGGTGATGAAGTGCCACTTCCGTATGCTATAGACTTATTCTAAATAAGGCGGTGATAGGTGATAGATGAGGTGATAGGTTACAGACAACCTATCACCATTCTGAAAGCACGATGAATAAAGGGTTTGAGTAGGCAGGTGATAGGTTGAAAGAAGATTTTCATTTTTTACTTGTGAGGAGACACAGAAGCGGCTCATGTTTTCGAGACATGAGCCGCTTCTGTGTTATAAAAAGTTGTAGATTCTCTATTCTTTCAACTAAAGTGCCGGAGTTTCGTAAGTCACACCCTCATCTTCCGTTATCTGAATCAACTTGTTCTTTATTTCAGGTTTAGCCCCATATTGTCCTGTACGTACAAGCAACTTGCATTTTTTCTTTGCGGGAATCGCTTTTAATGCCTCATCAAGAGAGAAAAAATCACCGCTTCCGTCCGTAGCCACTACATAATCGAAGTGCCGGATGTGCTTACCCAGTTCGGGAATCTTCTTGCCGACCGCATCAATCGCCATCCCTGCAAATACACGGGAACCTTTGATATTCAGATGGGTATCGTCTTTCTTCCCCGCCCACATATATAGTTCTTTTGATTTTTCCGGCCCCATCTGCTGCACCAGATCATGAGTCATCTTATTCATATCAATAAAGACCACATTCAATTCTTCGGCCACTCGCTTGGGAGAAAGAAGATAGTCGCCATGCGTATCGGACAGAGAATCGGTAAAATTCCCCGCTTCATCCTGACAGAACTTACGGCGGACAATAGAATTGAAAAGGACGGGAATACCGCCTTTGGCACGGGTTTCATTCACAAACTTGCGAAGATTGTCGTCGAATGTGCCGCCCGGTTCGGTATAAAGTTTCGGATTATCTTTCTTCTCGTCATTATGTCCGAACTGGATAAATACGTAGTCGCCCGGTTTAATCTGACTGACTACACGTGCCCATCTTTTTTCGTCAATAAAGCTTTTCGTGCTGCGACCACTGGCTGCATGATTGGCAACGACCACTTTATCAGAGGGGAAAAAGCTGCCCAGCATCATTCCCCAACCACGTTCTTTGTTTCGCGGACTTTTCGCGAGATTCCGATTGGCCATGGTTGAGTCGCCGACCATATAGATGGTTACCGGAGAGTTGTCTGTAATGGCGGAAGTAAAAAGGATAAGAGCCGCCAGAAAAAGGAGTTTCATTTTCATAATCTTGATTTCATTTAAGTGGGATAGAGTTCTCATGCGAAATACCTTTCGAGGTGTTCCGACATGAGAACTAACATCAAATATATAAATTTTTGTGGTTTTTAGAATGAGAGTACACAACGGACTCTGCGATTGCTGTTACTTGTTTTAGTAGCGCCGGTAGTCGCAACGGACGTAGCGGTTAAAGATACGGAATGTGCGTAAACCAGTCCCTTATTATTTCTGTTATGCTCCGAACTAGACCAGTAGTTCTTGGAACTTTCAAATTCTTCCGCCGAAGAGGATGCAGCTTTCAGGCAGGTATTCAGATTTTCCAGTACTGATTCCCCGTTCAAGGTTATTGCAATATTGCCGGATACTGTTTCATTATTCCTCAAAGCTGCCAGTCCCTCCGCTTTTCCAAGGTTTTCAAAAATATCCCACCATTGACCTATACTTGGCAGATACCAACCGCTAGTACCCGCCGGTGCTTTGTATTCTGCTGTTGCCGCCGTTGCGCCATATTGGGTGACTTGATAGAAAGTTCCGTTCACATCCTGAAAAGTATCGTCACTTCCATATGTATCCACCATATATTTTGTTTTCGCATAGCCTCCTATCTCTTCATACATTCCTTTATAGGTAGATGCATGCTCCGCAAAAGGAGAATTTTCCCCACTTCCTTCCGTGGAAGCCTTTCCCCATTTGGTATCCTTGCCCGCATTGGTCAATGCCATGACACAGCCGTGTGTCCATCCTTGTACGGTTTCATCGGCGCTTATACGTTCCGTATCTGCCTGGAAAACGATTCCGATGCAGTTTTCCGGTACATCGGATGCATCTCCGGGAAGTACTGTGCCGTCGCTCATATAATAGTCGCCTACCTGAATGTCACGGCTGCCCGGCGGTTCTATACCTTCATCAAGGGTATAGAAAAGATAGTGTCGTGCAACCGCATCGGATGCAGCAGCCGCAATGTCAAACTTCCGTGTACCGATATAATAAGGATAACTACCTTTCAGGGAGAAATCCGCATCCGGTTTTATAAGGTAACGCAGGATTCTGTCATCTGAGGTCTGATAGGGTATCTTTCCGTCTTCCCATGAAAAAGCGGGTGCTCCCAAGGCGGTAGTCGCCGGATGATATTTCACTTTCCCGTCTTTGGTCGTAGCACATTTGCCGAGCGGGACTTCGATTACAAGCAGTGTCATCTGATGTTCCAGGTTGACATTCAAGGTAGTTCCCGATACCAGACCTTCGCCTTTCATCAGGTCGCTTTTCGTATAGTCTTCGTAAGTAGCCTGATTCGGGCGAGGTTCGAATGAAGCGATGTAGTTCTCCAGTTCTTCCCGGCTTTCAACCCGAGTATAAGGATAATAGACAATATATTCATCTCCCTGTTTATGCGGCAATGGAACGCCTGTCCAATTTCCTTCTTCATCGAGAGTGAAGCGGTAATTCTTATATATAGCTTCTCCCCCGTTACCGGATAGAGGTGTTATCTGAAGGACACCAATCTCATCACCGGAAGTAAAGCGGGTGGTGTACCCTTCTTCTGCAATACGTGTTTCAACGCCGGCGGAAGATACGTAATCGGCTGAAGTGACTTTAAGAGTCAAAGTTTGTCCTCCTTCCGGCAAAGTGGCAAAAGTATCCTCTTCCTGAGAACAGCCGGACAAAGCTGCGAACAGAAAGAGCGGAGCTGCCAAAGTAAATAACTTATATAATCTCATAATATTATTCTCATTTTTGTTTTTTCATATATGGTATATGTCTCAATGAAGTTCCTAAAATGCAAGGATACAACGGACATTGGTAGAAGGATTATCCTTGTTATTGTCTCCTATGCGCAAAGAATATTTTTTACTGGAACCGTCAAAGAGAATACGACGGGCAACGCCACTACTCTTTTCCGAACTTGACCAATAATGGATATCTGCTTTGAAAGGAGTCACAGTCTGTCCGGTAGCATTCATCCGTTCGTTCATCTGCTCAATGGCAACTTGAGATACCCCATTCTTGAGTTCGACCGTAGTTCCGGTACTATTTCTGACTGCTACCAAACCGTGCGCATCACCCAGATTTTCCAAAATGTCCCACCACTGGCCGATAGCAGGCAGATACCAACCGGAAGTCGTTCCTCCGGCAGGTGCGGCATATTGTCCGCCGACATCCGTTCCATAAATCTCCGAATAATAGAAAACATCATAAAGCGTACCGTCGGCATTTTCCACTCCGGCAAGTTTCTGCTCCGCAATATATATTTTCTTGCCATATCCGTCAATATCACCATACATATCGGAATTCGTCGCCAGATTCGGGAAATAATTAATTCCTCCGGTGATTTCTTCCGTATTCTCATCTATTGTCTTATCTCCCCAAGTGCATTTTTCGGCAGCGTCAGTGAGAGCCATTACATAACCGTGTGTCCACCCTTTTGACTTTTCCAACGCACTGATTCGTTTCGATTCCGTTTGGAAAACAATACCGATACACACTCTGCCATCCGTAAAGTCGGCCGGACTTTGTTCCGGAGTGACCCACTCCTTTTCTCCGGTTGCATGATTCACCCTACGCAAACCACCGTCACTTACCGCCCAATCCGCTCCATCGGCTGTACGGTAAAAGAAATCGCCGGGTTTTATATCATCTGCCGAATAATAAGTACTGCTGGTGACAGCCTGTTCCTTTCCTTCCGTCCATGCAGGGCCGGAAACGGCAAGCGTCACTTCTATTTCATTCCTATGAGTTACCTCAATATTATAGACATACAGATAGCCGGCTTGCAGGTTTGCGTCATCTTCCGCCGGAATATAATAAGCCTCGACACCGTCTACCACTACTTTGATAAACTGTTTTCCCTGCATCTGTTGCGGAACTAACAAGGCTTGCACCGTTTGCAGATAACCATCCGTGACATCATCCCCTTCCAGTCTTTGAGGGATAACCGTTTCTTCGCCGGAAGTTTGTGCCAGGGTTCCTGTAACCATATCTATTTCACCGGAAGTCAGTGCCATATTGACAAAGGTAACTTCTGCGTTCTTCACGGTTTCGGGATTGTCCACTCCTTCACCGGCTTTCAGGTTCAGTTTCACTTTGGCAGGCAGATGATAAAAGTCAAGTGCCGGCTGCCGGTCGGAAAATGTAAAAGTACCTTTGGCTCTCAGGAAGTCACTGTTTTGGAAGCCGTTGTCACGGCTTTGGTCTTGCTGCACCGAAAATGACACCGGCAACGCTTCTGTCCCGCTACAAGGGAACCATGCCAGTACATCCACTGCCGTCGTCTTGCTTTCCCAATAAAAAGGTTCATCATCCGTGGTCAAAGCTCCGTATGTGTCCGTCTTATACAACTTGATTTCTTCACCGACCTGTACGCCCACTTCTTCCGTACCGCTCCATGTGCCTTCAGAGGAAGTCCGTGATATCGGACGGTCAAGGACTTGTCCCACAAAATTCATCGGATATTTGCCCTCGAGCGAACCGGACACTTCTTTCTCGTCGGAAGTACAGGATATCAGTCCGCTGCCTGCCGCCATAACAAGCAGGCACGCAAGCATCCGTAGTTTTCTATTATCTGGTTTCATAATTATCAGACTCATTAACAATTAGAATTATATATTTATGTTCACATCCTTATCTTCGGGAGTTTCGTCCCACCCGTGGATAGCGGAAGAAGAAACGGTAAGCCGTTCACGGTTCACCGTAACGTTATATTCGTACACCTTGCCCGGCGTCAGAGTCAGGTCAGAAGATTCCTTGCTTGTCAGAATTGCTCCCTCATAGACAGTCCCGTCCTCCCGAACGAATGACAGGGCGACGCCACCGGATACGGTTTCCGGTAAAAGTACCAGTGAGTAAGTGTTTCCGTCCGGCACAACCGTGGTTCCGGCGATAAATTCGATTCCTTCGCCCGCTCCTGCGTCAGTAGCGGCATGACCGGTGGCGGTGTCGAACGTACCGGAAGCATGCAAGGAAGCAAGCCGGATAATACCGTTGCCAAAGTCCGCGTCTTCCGCGAAGCCGCTTCCAGGCAGGAAGTTCAGTACCACTTTGCACATCTTATGCCGGAATTTGAAGTCCAGAAGCGGAGCTGACTCCGAGCCTTCGGCAACGGCATACAAATAATCGAAGCTTTTGCTTTCATTCTGGTCGCTTACGTTAATTTCAAGTTCGCCGCCTGCCTCGTTGAAAGGATGATAGGCGGAAAACTCTACGGTCTTCTTACCTATATAATAGATTATTTCTCCCGCAGGAATGAAAGACGAGCCTTTGGAGAAGTCATACTGTTTGTTCACATATTCAACATTTCCGCTTTTGCCGGATATGCCGATGGCATCTCCGGTTTCCCACACGTCATTTGCAACCCGGCTCGCCGGCGCGTTGTCCGTACGGACAGTTCCCCATACACTGGCAGCCACCGGAAATTGTCCGACTGTCTCTTCCGCCTCTTGTAGTTCGTTACATGCGGCCAACATCACAAGTGATACTGCCGTCAAAAGAAATCTGGTTCTCATGGTTCTATATTTTAATGAAGTTCGACATCTTCCGGCCCGTCCTCAAATTCCGGTTCCCACGGCAGGATAGTGCCGGAGCCGTCAATGCCTCCAGGAAGTTCAAAACGGGCCTTGAGGGAAAGAGGGGCAATATCATTTCCGAAATATTTCAGGGCATCGGTCAGGTCGCCCCTAAAATTGTAATGTCTTCCCAAGGATAAGTCCAGCGAGAAAGTGAGTTCCTGTTTCTCTTCCGCCACGATACCTAATATATATATGGTAGCTGAATAAGAACCGGAAGGCTGTTTCTTAAAGACGAGTTCGATGTCCTTTGCCTCGGACAGTTCTTCCGTTGCAATATTAAAGGTAGAAGCAATGCCGGACAGCACAGCCTCCAGTTCCGTCGCTTCAAGCTGTGCAGGGTCGCCACCTTTGGGAGTCAAGGTCAATGTCAGTTTCCTGACACGCTGTTTCATTTTCAGGGAAGTTTTCACGGTCTTGCCAGGTTCCGCCACTACCGACTTGATGCGGGTATTGGAAAAAAGATAGCCCGGCTGCTGAAGCGTTCCGTTTTCATGGAGTGCCACGGTGGCGGTAAGGTTATCCACAGTCATATTCGCAGGGGTGTTGTAGGCAGCCAGTTCATACGTCCCCGCATCCAGTAAAGAGCGGAAAGTGGCGGTGCGGGTATCCATTGCCTGTTCACCGATACCGGCAACGGCAAGGGTATAGCTGCCGGGGAGTTCCGCTTCTTCCGAGTAGTCGTCCCAGTTTGCCGTAATTTCCACGTTGCCTTGTCCCGCAGCGACATCGTCAGGCTCATTATCCGAGCAGGATGTCTGAAGCAACGCTGCTACCGGCATCAAAAGCAAGAAAGCATACGCAATCTTCAATTTACGAGTTTTCATAATAGTATTATTTTAATAGTTCAAATTTCACGATGTACAGAGATTCACTCATCAACGTATGGCAAATGTAAGCAGAGAATAAGTAGCGGGAAATGGACATACGTACACAAACCAGTACAGATTGTCAAATCTGTCCCGGACAAGAAACGGCACAGGCAAATAATCCATGCAAACGTACAAGTGTCTATGTCACGGATAGCGGACTCTCCTCATCTTTGTAAGCGAACGTTAACCAAATGTATTGACCATGAAACATTTACACCATTTATCAATCATCGGGTTCCTGCTTCTTCTTGTTGCCTGCGGGGATGAAAAAATACAGCCATCGGAAGAGAACGGAACGAATACCGCTCCCAAGGAAGAACCGGATAAAGAGATTATCATAGGGGAACGCAGCATGTGGGTGAGCTACGACCCCACCCCGAGAGGTACATTGAACCATACTTCCGGCTACTCACACGCACTGGTCAGTTGGCGGCTGCTCCCCACCGACCCTGATAACGTAGCTTTCGACATTTACAAAAGTGAGGACAACGGACAGGAAACCAAACTGAACGAGCTCCCCATCACGAACGCCACCTGCTGGGCGGACAAAAGCATCAATGTCCGGACAACCAGCATATACCGCGTCACCGTAGCCGGCTCGGAACAGACACTTTGCGAATATACATTCACGCCACAAATGGCGGAAACATTCTACCGTGCCATCCGGCTGAACACCCATGTGCCCGACCCGGCTCTGACTTATGCAGCCAACGACGCACAAGTGGGCGACCTCGACGGTGACGGCGTCATGGAAATCATACTCAAACGTCAACCCTATGACGGAGCCAACCAGGGCGGGTGGCGCGAAGGCACTACCTTGCTCGAAGCCTACAAGCTCGACGGCACTTTCCTCTGGCAGATAGATATGGGCATCAATATCCGTTCCGGCTCGCACTACACCTCTTTTATCGTATGTGACTTCGACGGTGACGGGAAATGCGAGATAGCTTTCCGCAGCTCCGAAGGAACCCGATTCGCTAACGGCGACCAAATCACGGATGCCAACGGCAACGTAAACGACTACCGGCAGAAAGACCCTTCGGGAAAAGGATGGTACTCCGGGAAGTCATTACATTCCACCTGCGGCCTGATCTTCGACGGCCCGGAATACATATCCATCGTCAACGGACAGGGAATAGAGGTAGGCCGTACCAACAACATCCCCCGCGGCGGTGAAGGCAGCAACTACGAGCGTGCCAAATACTGGCACAACTATTGGGGAGACGACTACGGCAACCGCATGGACCGTTTCTTTATCGGAGCCGCCTATCTCGACGGCATCCCCGAAAATGGAATCCATAAAGCCAATCCGAGCGTCATCGTCACCCGCGGCATATACAGGAACTGGCAGGTATGGGCACTGGACTTCAACGGTTCTTCCCTTCTTCCCCGCTGGAAATTCAATACGAACGACAAAGGGAATGAGCCTTACAGGGATATGGGCTCGCATACATTCAGGGTGGCAGACCTCAACGGTGACGGTTACGACGAAATCCTCTACGGCTCGGCTGCCATCGCACGCAACGGGAAAGGACTTTACTGCACGGGAAACGGTCACGGAGACGCGCTTCATGTCGGCAAGTTCATTCCCGACCGTCCGGGACTGCAAGTGGTCGGTTGTTTTGAAAACCCGAACAAGTATATCAATAACGGATTCGGCTACGGCTGTGCCGTGTTCGATGCAGCGACAGGGAATTTTATCACCGGACATGCCGGCGGAGCCGGTTCGGGAAGCGGCGGTGACAACGCCGATGAAGAAGAGGAAGCCCCCAAAACGCCCGGAGATGTGGGAAGATGCCTCGTGGCAGACATTATACCGGACAGTCCCGGACATGAATACTGGTCGTCCGAAGCCAGCGGAGTGTATAGTTGCCAGACCGGACAGTTGCTCAGCACGACTTTACCTTCCGCCAAGAGCGGCTCCAAGAGCTACAACAACGCCATCTTCTGGACCGGCGACCTGACCCGCCAGATGCTTGACGACGTAATGGTAAACAGCTACACGAAATCCACCCCGTGGGACAAGTCGCGGGTAATCACCTTCACCTATTACGGCAGCGGGGTTTATTCCAACAACTCTTCCAAGGCGAATCCCTGTTATTACGGAGATTTCCTGGGTGACTACCGGGAAGAAGTCATCTACCGGAGTAAGGACGGGGAATACATTTACCTGTTCTCAAGCAACCACCCCACGGAGCACCGCTTCGTACACCTGATGAACGACCATACCTACGATATGTCGCAAGCCATGCAGAATGTCGGCTACAATCAACCTACACATATGGGATATTATATAGGCGCGGACAGTAAATAGCACAATAATCCATCAATTTACTAGTTTATCCATTCAACAAGAATGGAAAACGCACTATTTTAGCAGCGTAAAACCAATAACTGGAATTCTTACTCTAACACATTTTAATTTTACCGGAAATGAAAACAACTTTGATGAGCCTTTTACTACTGGCATCAGTTAGTATAGAAGCACAAAATTTACCGCAGACTTTCAAATTGTCCGATGCCCCGCGCTACTCGGAAAAGACCGGATACGGATACGACCGTGTGGACACGCCGAAAAAAGACAGCAACGCTCCTTTTTATTTCTCTGTACGTGTGCCCGACGGGAATTACCGTGTCACGGTACGGTTGGGAAGCAAGAAGCAGGCAGGAAATACTACCGTACGTGCAGAATCGCGCCGTTTGTTCGTAGAGAACCTGCCTACCAAAAAAGGAGAATTTATAGAAGAGACATTCATCGTCAATAAACGCAGCCCGCGCATCTCCGCCAAAGAATCCGTGAAAATCAAGGAACGCGAAAAAAGCAAACTGGACTGGGACGACCGGCTGACTATCGAAATCAACGGGGACGCTCCCGTTTGTGAGAGTATCCGTGTGGAAGCTGCCGACGCTTCCGTCCCCACCATTTTCTTATGCGGCAACAGTACGGTGGTAGATCAGGAAAATGAGCCTTGGGCCAGTTGGGGACAAATGCTTCCCCGCTTTCTTACCGAACAGATTTCCGTCGCCAATCATGCGGAATCCGGTCTGTCCGCCAATACATTTATCGGTGGAAACCGTTTGAAAAAGATTATATTCCAAATAAAAAAAGGAGATTATGTTTTTGTAGAATTCGGCCATAATGACCAAAAGCAAAAAGGCCCCGGCAAAGGAGCCTATTATTCTTTTATGACTTCTCTCAAGACATTTATCGACGAGATACAGGCGAAAGGCGGACAACCGGTACTGGTTACCCCAACACGCCGCCGCAAATTCGACAAGGAAGGACGTACCGTCAATACGCACGGTGAATATCCCGACGCAGTGCGCTGGATTGCGGCAAAGGAGAATGTTCCTTTGATAGATTTAAATAACATGACCGGCACGCTGTATGAAGCATTAGGCGAAAGTGAATCGAAAAAAGCTTTCGTGCACTATCCGATGGGAAGTTTTCCGGGACAAAAGAAGAAACTGGAAGACAATACCCACTTCAATCCTTACGGTGCCTATCAGATAGCCAAATGCGTGATTGAAGGCATGAAGAAAGCAACACCGGAACTGGTGAAATACCTGAAAACGGGTATTTCTTTCGACCCCGCCAAACCGGATGACATAGCAAGCTTCCACTGGTGTCCGGCTCCTTTCTGCGAAATGGAAAAACCTGACGGTAATTAATCGTATTATAATCATAAAAACTAATATCATGCTTTTACGTTCTTTCTTACTAATCATCGTTTTCGTATGTAGTCAGATTGTACGCAGTAACGACTTCGTTTGGTACAATGGAACACAGGCTATATCCTATGCCTTGCCCCAGTCTACCGCCCCAGTTGTAAAAATAGCTATCGACATGTTCAAAGAGGACATGAAACAGGTGACAGGTCTTTCACCGGAACAAAGTTCCGCGTCCAAAGCAACCGTCCGCATCATACAACTGGACAAGGCGGACAAGAAACTCCGGAAGGAGTTGCGCGGACTCAATATTCCCGTTGATACTATCGCAGCTAAAAAAGACGGATTTTATATAACAGTGGCCGGCAGTCCTGCCGGCAGACAACTGTTCGTCGTGGGCAGTGACGGCAGAGGAACCGCTTACGGAATACTCGAGCTGTCACGTCTTGCAGGCGTGTCTCCCTGGGTATGGTGGAGTGACGTGACTCCCGAAAAGCGGAACCGGCTTTCCGTTGCCAGCGATTATCAGACATTCCAAAGCCCATCCGTCGAATATCGCGGAATCTTCCTGAATGATGAAGACTGGTCTTTGCAACCTTGGAGCTGGAAGACTT
>ERZ791872.468-NODE-468-length-39991-cov-7.464143_pt1 | contig 39991 bp, 39 predicted proteins | sample MGYA00510279_ERZ791872 | MGnify/ENA primary metagenome ERZ791872 (study PRJEB30046, sample SAMN00792103) | human gut metagenome | study: EMG produced TPA metagenomics assembly of the A metagenome-wide association study of gut microbiota in type 2... | reverse complement strand
GACAGAACGTTTGTTGAATGGGATTAACCCATCAACACGTTTTGTCCTATAACCCGCATTTAAACTGTCATACAGCTGCTTTTACACATACCTATACATAAAACAAAAGCCGATACATCGTGTCTCCACGAAATGTATCGGCTTTTATTATGCGCTAGATAAAATATGTATTCCCTAATAATGTCTGATTAGAATAAATCTACACGACCTGAAAACTTATCATTTATAACATAGTATGCAGAATACTCCTCCGGCTTGATGTAGATGTTAAGCTTTCTGATGAAGCCTGCCTTGTGTCCCTCAGCAACGAACTGAGCCTTAACACGCTCCTCGACAGCTGCTGTATCAACCTCGCTGTTCTGGTACTGAACAATAATCTCCGGCTTTACCGGCTCCTTCTTTGCAGTTTTTGCCTCTTTAGCTGTCTTTGCAGCTTTTGCTGCCTTTGCTGTTGTCTTCTTGACAGTGTCCTTTACATCAGCCTTAACCTCAGCGGCCTTCTCAGCAACCTTCTCAGTTGTCTTTTCAACAGCCTTCTCAACCTTCTCGGTTGTCTTCTCTACGGCTTTTTCTACCTCAGCCTTTACATCGGCTTTTACATCAGCCTTAGGCTCTGAAACCGGCTGTGCCACTGTTTCCTCTTTTTTAACTTCCACCGGCTTTACTGCTGGCTTTGCTGTCTTTGAGTTATTCTTTTTACGCATACTATTTTCCTCCTCATGCTCATTATTCACATACTAAAAAATTTTCAATTGCAACTAAAGCTTCCTGCTCATCATCACCCTTTGTAACAATATCAACAGACATTCCATCTGAAGGATTAAATGCCATAATACCCATGATGCTTTTTGCATTGATTTTGCGATTGTCACTCTCCAATGTAATCTCACTATCGAACTTGCATGCCACTTGAACAAGCTCTGCGATTGGATTATCATGACCTTCACATACTTTTGTAACGACAATACTCTTCTTACTCATACGTTCTCCTTAAACAAAAAGTATTAAACCTGTTTCATACTTATTTAATATATCCCAATTGTAACCGCTTTTCAATCCTTATGAAAATTTCTGTTAAACTTTACCTAAGGAGCTTACATTTAATGTCACAAAATCGGCATTATTACAACATTATTCTGTTTATTTTGTCATGTACGTGATAAAATGCAAGCCACCATTATAAAACATTCTGTCAGCATCCTCATAGCTCATCGATGTTGTTGCGCCATTATCCGGATTATAAATATATAAAGCTCCATTTGAAGAGTATCCTGTCACAAGCACTGCCGACGTATTTCCCGTCATCGCAAATACCGGATTGCCCTGGCTGATATAAAAGATAATATCCTCAGAAGACACTCCCTGTAAATCCAGGATTTCCTTGTCCGGCAGGTTGTTTTTGAGCACATCAACAGCACTGCTGCCTGCTCCAATCAGCTCAGACACACTTACCGTAACATCATTGTAGGTAAGCATTGCACTTACTGACTTCACGACACTGTCAGCATCCTTATCGGTTTCATTACATGCAATATTCGCAAATGCATTTACTGCATTTTTTCTTGCCCTCATCCATACATACTGCTGGTTTGAGTCAATTACCACTCCCATGCTGTCATTTGCCTGTTTTATGGCATCCGAGATGTTATCAGATGCAAAAATCACATCCCCCTTTGCATAAACATAGAAATGGACTGTATTGTCATCAAACTTTAAATCAACAGTAGTATCATGCGAATTTATAGTCATCTGTGCTGTCAGCTGCTTCAGCTTATCCGGCTTTTTACCACCTGCTATACTAATAGCGCTGACCGTCAGCTTTGTATCGGACTGGCTCGTATCAAGAGCTATCTTCTGCTTCGAATCAGCCTCCCGGTTCATAATGGTATCCTGACCGATTTCTGCATACACACCATTGTTTTGTGCAATCAGATCTATCGTTACCGTATATCCATCCACAGAAATTTTCTCGACATAGCCGCCCGAAGGGGTATATGTCTTAAGCTCCGACTGGTCAGATGTATCAAGAATAATAAGGCCATTCATCGGAAATGTTGTGTTTCCGGCTGCATCAGAGACCACATCAGCAGCATTCGCCTGTCCATATATGAAGTCCTCACCTATGAAGCCAAGCGGACGCAGATACTGGTCGTCGCCCTTTTTGACCTCAAAGGTCTTGCCACTCTTTAAATCCATCACTTTTATGGTATTTGATGAGTACTGATTTGCAGAATCCACCCATGCAAAGTATCTGTTACTCTCCGATGCGCAGTAAGAGCCTGTAGACAAGCCCTCTACCACCTTCTTTACTGACATCGAGCCTAAATTAATCCTATAGAGACTGTCATCCATCATGAGATAGAATTCATTCTTCTCATTGAGATAAAGCATCTTGCCCATCTCAGCCTTTAGCACCTCATATGATGTCTTAGAAGGAATAAACGCTTCCTCATCTATAGTATGTGCCAGACCGTCATAATGGTACACACCGGTTCCCACCTCTCCCTCGTGGGTGCCTCTGTTCATATATCCGTATACCACAAAATCAATACTGCCCGCTTCGTCTACACTGACAATCTTTATATCGTGATGATTCCAGTTCTCACGCTCATCAATGCCCTCAGCGTCCCTGAAGCTGAATACCTTGATTATCATTCCATTGTTGATATCATAGGAGTATAAATCTCCCTCCTGGACAAAGCATATCACACTGCCTGCTTCATTGGCCCTGTACTCTGCCTCACTGCTTCTGATGCCAAGCATTACGCTGCCTGAATCCGATATAAAGCTGTTTTCACTGTTAAAAATCTGATTTGCCGTTCTCTCATAGTTGAGCACGTACATACGGCTTTCCGTCTGGCGCAGCCTGAAATATTCTCTCACATTGTAATACTCAGTCTCACCCTTACCGTCCACACAGCTCATCACATAGTCTATTGTGACCACATCATAAGAATCGTTTATTTCCTTTAGGGCTATGACAGGATTCGTATACTGTGCAGCGGCCATTGAGCCCCAGGTAATCTGACTCACCGTAGATGTCAGATCCACATGTGCAAGCGTATTTCTGTCACCGGTTGTTGTCTCCATATATGTTGTAAAGAAGGATTTGTCATCCTTTATAAACGTCTCATCATGAAACTTCTTTGCAAACTCGACAACCTTTGCAGCTGCCTTTCCATCGGTCTGCATAATCCTGCTGTAATAATATACATTATCCTGACCGCTTGTGATGGTAAACACCAAAAGATACTCAGTATTTTCATCCATAACATTCGGCATGCTTATGTCCGCCTGAATAGTATTATCCTTATTAGAAAAAGAAGATATCTCGTCATCGGCCACCAGCCTCTTGCCATCCATGCTTCTGATCTTGTATGATATCCTGTCAACAGCCATGCCATATGTTGAAATGGATAATGAGAGCTTCCTGTCATCCGAAATTGGAATAACGCAATCGCGCATCTTTGTCGGATCCATCTCAGTAGTATATCCATGGAGGGTGTTTATCTTTATTTTATCCAGATTAAATGACATAACCGGCAGCGTTGCATCCGCCTGCTTCGTGGTCATATCCTTATTTCCCTTGTTTGTAGTTATGCAAAATGTAATTAATGCTGCAATAAATACTACTATAAGTACTATCGGCTTTATCACTTTCTTACTCATAAAATCATATCCTTATATCTACCAGAATCTTTGGTACCTTCTGTATCTGCATCTGCGTCTGCAGAGTTCACAGTTAAAAAGTATGCCCGCTATTGTACAGATAAAACACCTGCTGCTTTGCTCTGAGATAAATCTGCCGGCAATCCTGTCTGCCTCATCGAAAAGACGCTGCCTGTCAGGCACCTCATCATAGATAAAGCTGCCCTCATACTCCAGCTCATCCATGCGCTGCTCTACTGCAGACTGTATCATCGCCGTATCATGCGGATACATATCCTTTATCATCCCCAGGTCCTTTGCAAATGCATCCTCATTTTTATAGTAATCCATAAACGGAAATGTTTTATAAAAAGGTAACATCAAAAAACCTCTTTTTAATCATTATATGCTATATTCAGCTATTAGTTGCATGCTATAACAAACAATGCTGCAATAAAAATGCATGCGCCCAGGAATTTCTTTCCCGATACCTTCTCCTTCAGTATCACGCTGGAGCATATCATCATCACAATAATCGTCAAATTAAAAATATACCCTGCATAGCTGCCGGACATTGAAACTGCCCTGCCATAAAAATCATATGCTAACGGGTATGCAATGCCTGCAAGAATCAGGCATATACCATCAACAAATGACATGGATCTGATTTTCTTCATGCCTCCTGTTGCAATAGTAAATATAATAAGCACCAGCGTTCCTATAAATACACACCAGAACGCAATAAAGCCCTTATCCAGCTGTATCCCGCCAAGTGACACCAGAATATGTGCTGCCGACGCACAAACTGCAGCAAGAAGCGCAAACAAAATACCTGTTCCATCCAGATTTAAAATAACCGTTCCAACAATCATGAGTGCAATCGCTATATAGTCAAAAGTGTCAGGAGTGTTATGAAACAGAAAAAATCCCGCTGCAAGCGTGATTATATAGCTGCATTTAACTATAGCTGTAACCTGAAATGTGTAGCCCTCATGTATGGATTTAAAAAAACAGATGCCAAAAAGCCCTGTTGCAAGCCCTGCCAGAAGTATAAATATAACGCTCCTTTGGCCGAGTGCAATCAGGCTGCTTCCCATTATATTATCTTTCCTGTAAAAAAATATAGACGCACATAAAACAATCCCGGCAATGCTTCCCGCCAGCGCCGGGTCTGTCTTTTTAGTTCCAACCTTGGCCAAAATAGGCACACATGCTGCAATAAAGGTTGCAGCACATGCCCATATAATTCCTGTCATATACATTACCTCACCATGTATCTATTACTGTGACTGTGCAGCACTATCTGCAGCTCCTGTTGTACTGCCATCTGCTGTACCCTGACTGGCAGTCCCGCTATCTGACGCACCTGATGTGCCGCTGTCTGTAGTGCTGTCAGCCATATCTGACTTGACGTAGTCCGAGCTGACATAGCCTGTCTGTCCCTGGAAGATAACCTGTGTCCAGCCATTGTCCTCTGATACGAACTCAAGCTTCACATCCTGTCCTATAACAGTAACTATATTTGCGTTTTTATCAGGCTTCTCTCTCATGTTTACACTGCTTGTAGTAGTGACGTAAGTTTTTTCGGTCCCCTCTGTAGTCTGCTGTGGCAGATATATGGCGCCTATCTCTGTATCACTATCGCCGGCACTGTCAGTTTCACTTTCGCTAACTGCATTCTGTTGTACCTTGTCCTGCTCCTTTTTTTTGCCGCCCTTTGAGGTAACGGTAATCACTATTGTAGCAATCAGGGCAATAAGAAAAAGACATATTGCTGCAAAAATCAGTCTGGCGATTATAACATCTTTTCTGTGGCTCGCTTTCATATTATTCTCCTTTTGTATTATCTGTGTTTTGGCTCATTATAGCATAATAATCTAAAAAGAAAAAGGCAGTTAATAGAATGTTTATTGGTAAATTTCTATAAATTACCTTATAATATTTTTAAATTGCAGCACATCATATCAGAGGGAGATAAAATCATGGAACAAAAGACACCTTTTAAGGAGCTGACATTCAGTCAGAAAATACAATATATATGGGACTATTACAAAATACCGATATTTCTTGTCATCATCGGAATCATAGCAGTCACAACCTTTATTTGCGGCCGGCTTGCGCAGAAAAATACTGTTTTGAGCGTATTATGCGTAAATGTAGAAAACAGCACCACAGAGGACAGCGGCTCCGATATTTTCAATGACTTTCTCACAGATAACGGCTATGATTTGTCAAAGGATGAAATTGCCTTAAACAAAAATATCTGTGTCGATGTAGACAAAAGCGGCTTAGACTATCAGAACATGGCAGTCCTCACAGCATACTTTGCTTCTAACGAATACGATATATGCTTTATGGATGATAAGACCTTTGATTATTACGCCAAAAATGTCTGCTTTGAAGATATAAGCAAATATCTGGATAAAGCCGTCCTTGAAAAATATAAGGACAGGCTTGCATATGTGACAATAGATGATAAGGAATATCCTTGTGGTATCAGGCTTTCAGCAGATGACAATGAATTTGTCAAAGCCTCCGGCTTATACTCTTCATGTACTGTCGGAGTGTGCTGTGACTCCTCCCACGATGCTATGGTCAAAAAATTATGCGGCTACATATTACAGTAGCCGCATTTCTATTTCTTCTGCTTTTATCTTATGAATTTCTCCTGTTTTTAAGCTTCAGGATTCCACCTATTGCAAGAAGTACTACACTCAGGCATGCCACAATAAATAAATCAGGAACATAGTCCTTTATTACCCAGTATGGTATACCTCCGACAATAGGCGCAATAACTATGCCCACCGGCAAAAACAGATGCAGAAAAATATTCGCTATCAGGTTTCCGCTATTGTCTGTTCTCCATTTGTGCGACTTGATAATCTCCATCAGCGCAACCAATATAAATGCTGCAAAAACAAGGTCATAGAACAGGTGTGCATCGACATAATCCTTTGGGTCAAGCTCGTCTGTTGCGTATCCCATAAGCGTCATCACAACCTTTGAGGTTACCTTGTTCATCAGATTGTTTGTGACCATATAGTCATTGGTATTTGCGAGGAATACAACGCCCACACCGCTCTCCGGAAGCAGATACATGTCTGAGATATAGTTTTCCGTGAGACCTGTGTGATTGTACACTGTCTCGACATATTTATCCGAACGTACCCAGCCCATACCATAGCCTGTCTCACCTGACTCATCCATAGGAACTGTTGCACGAAACATTGTGCTAAGGCTCTTGTCAGAGAGTATTCCATAACCGCCACGCAGATACATCTGAAGATATTTTCCCATATCATTTGCGCTGGATGCAATATAGCCCGCCGGTACAGTGGACCACGAATCGCTGAGCGGATACTTCACATCACTTTCCACCGAAAAACCGAAATAATTGTTGTGGCCTGTAATCAGACCATCCTTCTTCGCTTTTGCATAGGCTGCGCTGCTGTGAGTCATGCCAAGTGGTGTAAAAAATGTCTCTGTCAGATAATCGCTGTAGCTGACACCTGATACTTTTTCCACTATAAGCCCAAGTATGTCATAATTGACATTCGCATAGGTATATTCTCCATTTTTGCCAACAATCTTTGCATTTCCCACATGCTGGTACACGCCAAGTCCGCTGGTGTGATTGAGCAGCTGTCTTATCGTAATCTTAGTCGCATCCTTTGGATTTTTGAATACCTCGGCTGCATCCAGATAAGGATTTACCGGGCTGTCAATATTCAGATGTCCTCCCTCATACAGCTTCATGATGCATGCCGCAGTAAACGACTTGCTGAGTGAACCGGTGATAAACGGTGTGTCAAGGCTCTTGCATTCCCCATATGTACCGGAGAAAAGCACGCCCTCTGCATCTACCACCTCAACCGCCATGCCCGGAATCCTATAATTGTCACAGGCTGCCTTTAAGGTATCCTCTATCTCTGTATATTTCGGCGAATAATTGTTGTTGTCAAGCCTTGGTATCATATCTATCACAAGACCCACTATAATAGCAACCACTATTCCCATCAGAGCTCTCTGTGGTATCAGCCCGATATAATGTGCATAATTGGTATATGTCTTTTTCGCCATATCCTCGGTGCCCTTTATCCACACCTTCGGTGTATGTGCATACCAGCCACAGTATACTACCAGTTCAAGAAACAATAGCACTGCCATCCATATCAAAAGCGCAAACACAAAGCCCGTTGAAAAGCTTGTTGCCCCTGCTATTGATGTCAGTATAACAAGAGCTATCGTCCAGAATATAAGTGTCGGAAGCTTCTTTACAAACTTCTCCCAGTCTGTCATGATACGGATATTCCTATTTCTGTAGCCACGCATATGCATGACCTTTTTCTGCAGTTTCTCAGGCATATTACTTATCTTATATGCCGGATCACGCTTTATCCGTATTACTCTGTATATGCCAAATATTAAGCAGCAGACTATTATCTCAACTGCCAGTACCATTCTATCAACCACCTTATGTCTTATTTACAGTCATTTGAGACTGTACTTTACATAAAAATTTAGCACATTTTTTGTGCTATGTAAACACAAAATAATATGAATACTACGGGCCGTATAACAGCTACAAATCAGTTCTGGCCATAGTATGCGTTGGCCCCATGCTTACGGTAGAAATGCTTCTCCTTTATGTTGTCCGGTGCCGGCTTCACGTCAGGATTTACTGACTCCGTGAGCCTTGCCATCTTTGCCACTTCCTCAAGGACAACGGCGTTGTGCACAGCCTCAGCTGCATCCTTTCCCCAAGCAAACGGTCCGTGATTCTGACAGAGCACAGCCGGTGTGTATACAGGATTGATTTTTCTGTTCTCAAAGGTCTCTATGATGACAAGGCCTGTGTTTTTCTCATAGGCTTCGTTGATTTCATCTGTGGTGAGATTTCTCGCACATGGAATTGAGCCCAGGAAATAGTCTGCGTGAGTGGTGCCGTAGAGCGGAATATCCCTGCCGGCCTGTGCCCAGGCAACTGCCTCAGGTGAGTGCGTATGTACAATTCCTCCGATATCCGGATACTTTTTGTAAAGCTCTAAGTGTGTTGCAGTGTCTGACGAAGGCTTGTATTTTCCCTCTATCTTATTTCCTTCAAGATCCATGACTACCATATCATCAGGGGTGAGCACATCATAATCCACTCCACTTGGCTTGATGACAAAATAGCCTGTTTCCCTGTCAATTCCACTGACATTGCCCCATGTATATGTGATGAGCCCTCTTCTTGGGAGCTCCATGTTTGCTTCGTAAACCTGTTTCTTTAATTCTTCAAGCATTTTCTGTTCCTCTCTTATTATTTTTTACTGCTATTACAGCGGAAGCGCCTTTACCATGGCACGCTCTGCCTCAATTGCCGCCTTATATGTATTTATGTACTCATCAAAGCCCTTTACATCGTCAGGGTCCGGCTGCATTACTATGCCTTTTTCGCCATTAAATACCCTGTCTGAAAGATATTTTTCCAAAGGCTCTCCATCTGCTTTATTCACCATATAAGCTGCAAGCACTGCCATGCCCCACGGACCACCCTCTCCGGCTGTCTCCATAACCGCAACCGGTGCATCCATGGCTGCTGCAAGTATGCTCTGTCCCACACCCTTTGTCTTGAACAGGCCGCCATGACCGTAAAGTGTGTCTACCTTTACTTTTTCCTCTTTAAAGAGAATATCACAGCCGATTTTTAGTGTTGCAAGACTTGCATAGAGATGTGTACGCATAAAGTTTGCAAGATTCATCCTTGCATCCGGCTTTCTGGCAAACATAGGTCTGCCCTCGTTGAGTCCGATGACAGGCTCTCCCGAGAAAAGATTAAAGGCTACAAGGCCGCCACAGTCCTTATCTGCTGTAAGTGCATTGTTGTAGAGCCTTCCATATATGTCATTCATATCTATATCCATGCCAAACAGCTCTGAAAATTCCTTGAATAATCCCACCCATGCATTTAAGTCTGACGTACAGTTGTTGCAGTGCACCATAGCTACCGCATCTCCCGATGGTGTGGTGACCATATCAAGCTCCTCATGAACTGCCTTAAGTGCCTTTTCAAGCACCACCATAGCAAATACAGATGTGCCCGCTGAAACATTTCCGGTACGCACTGCAACAGAATTGGTTGCGACCATTCCCGTGCCTGCGTCTCCCTCAGGCGGTGCAAGCAATATACCGCTCTCCAGATTGCCGCTTACATCAAGCCTTTTAGCTCCTTCCTCTGTCAGCGTACCTGCCTTTTCTCCAGCCGTAAGCACCTTTGGCAGAATGTCTCTTATATCCCACGGATATTCTTTTACCTTATCTAATGCTGCAAATTTATCAAGCATTGCCGCATCATAATCCCTGGTCTTCGAATCTATAGGAAACATGCCTGATGCCTCACCGACACCCATGACCTTTTCACCTGTGAGCTGCCAGTGAATATAGCCTGCCAATGTTGTGAAATATGATATCTTTGATACATGCTCTTCTTTATTTAATATAGCCTGATACAGATGCGCTATGCTCCACCTCTGCGGAATGTTAAAGCCAAGCACCTCAGTAAGCTCTGCTGCAGCCTCACCTGTGATGGTATTTCTCCATGTCCGAAATGGCACAAGCAGATTATCCTCCTTGTCAAAAGGCAGATAGCCGTGCATCATGCCGGAAATACCGATTGCCGCAAGCTTTTTGATGGTAACTCCATACTTTTCCTTTGCATCCTGCGCCATCTTGCTGTAGCAGTCTGAAATGCCCTCCCAAATCATATCCAGGCTGTATGTCCAAATGCCGTCCACAAGCATGTTTTCCCAATCATGGGCACCTGTAGCTATAGGAGCATGGTCCTCCCCGATAAGCACAGCCTTTATTCTGGTAGAACCGAACTCTATTCCGAGCACAGCCCTGCCGCTTTCAATAACACTTTTTACGTCTGACATAATATACCTCCACCTTGTAATGTAAATTTCTGAATAATTACCTTAAATTATTATACTGTAATTGTACAACGTTTTTCTTCAAAAGTAAACAAAAGAAAACATAAATATACATAAATTTTAAAACGTTTTCAAAAGCGTTCAAAAGTGAATATCACTTTTTTTATTAAAATTTCAGATTATATTGATAGAATGTAAAAATTATGTTATGTTATATGTGTTTTGTGTAAACTAAATATGTATAACTGGAGCAAATAGTAAAACAAATTATTTTTACAAACGGAGGTAAACATGAACATTTACTCTATATTGCAGTTATGCGGTGGACTTGCCTTTTTCCTTTTCGGAATGCATGTTATGTCAGGCAGTCTTGAGAAGCTCGCAGGAGGCAATCTCCAAAAGATACTTAAGGAGGTAACCTCAAACCCTGTCAAGAGCTTATTTTTTGGAGCAATAGTCACTATTGCAATCCAATCCTCATCCGCACTTACTGTTATGCTTGTCGGACTCGTAAACTCCGGCATCATGGAGCTTGCCCAGACTGTTGGTGTCATCATGGGTTCCAACATCGGAACCACTCTCACCGCATGGATTCTTAGTCTTTCAGGTATCGAAAGTGACAATCTGTTCATCTCGATGTTAAAGCCTGAGAACTTCTCCCCTGTCATCGCGCTTATTGGTGTGATTATGATTATGGGAAGCAAGAAGGAAAAGCGCAAGGACGTTGGAATCATCATGGCAGGTTTTGCCGTACTCATGTATGGTATGCAGCTCATGAGCGGCGCTGTATCACCACTCGCAGATATGCCTGAATTTACCGGACTGCTCACCACCTTTAACAATCCATTCCTCGGAGTGCTTGTAGGTGCTGTATTTACCGGAGTCATCCAGTCATCTGCCGCATCAGTTGGTGTGCTGCAGGCTTTAGCCATGACAGGCGCTATCTCATATAGCATGGCTATCCCGATCATCATGGGTCAGAACATCGGTACATGCGTGACTGCACTGCTTTCGTCAATCGGCGTAAACAAAAACGCCAAGAGAGTATCCATCATCCACATCAGCTTCAATCTGTTCGGTACAGCAATAGGACTTGTAGTATACTGTATCGCACGTTATGCTGTTGATCTGGCATTATTTAATGACAGCATCACTCCTGTAATGATTGCGGTATTCCACTCAATCTTCAATATCGCTACCACTATTATTCTTCTGCCATTTAGCAACACTCTTGTAAAGATTGCTAAGAAGCTTGTCACAACTGACAACGCAGACGGACAGGTTGTACTCGACGAGAGACTTTTACTCTCACCTGGACTTGCTGTCAAAGAATGTCTTGAGAAGACAAACGAGATGGCTGAGCTTGCAAGAGACAGCTTCAAGAATGCTTTAGACCTCTTTGACAATTACTCAGATTCAAAATTTGATGATATTGAAGTTATGGAGGAGCGGCTTGATTACTTAGAGGATCAGCTTGACACCTTCCTCATTCACTTATCCGGAAAGGATGTTTCTGAGGACGGCAACAACGAGATTTCAAAGATGCTTCATGCAATCAATGACTTCGAGAGAATCGGAGATCATGCGATAAATATGGCAAAGCTTGCCAAGCAGATTGATGACAACAAGCTTGAGTTTTCAAAGAACGCAAGAAAAGAGCTCACAGTGCTCAATAATGCTCTGCGCGAGATTCTCACTCTCACTGTAGAGGCATTTGGCAAAAACGATTTGACAGAAGCAGTCAAGGTTGAGCCTCTTGAGCAGGTTATTGACGATCTCACCAAGGAGATTAGAAATCATCATATCGAGCGTCTTCAGAAGGGCAAATGTGACAGCAGACTCGGCGTATTCCTCACAGATTACATCACAAACTGCGAGAGAGCTTCGGATCACTGCTCAAACATTGCTGTATGCCTGATTCAGACACACAACTCTTCATTCGAGACACATGATTATCTCAATGAGCTTAAGGCAGGACAGGAGCCTGCATTTGTAGGTCAGTTCACCATGTATCAGGACAAATATCATCTTGATGAGGATTCTAAAAAAGCAAAGAGTAAAAAATCATCGAAATAATATAACGTAATTAAAAAGCAGGATTTCTGATTAATTTCAGAATCCTGCTTTTTATCATCGTCTGGATATGAAATGCTTCACAATCGTATAAAGCACTATGATGCATGCAAACACATATCCCATCACACCAAGCGCCGGTATGCCAAGTATCTTAGGTGTCATATCTGTGGTACACACTATGCTTGAGCTGATTAGAAGTGCCATAACCCATAAGCCCATGACGATATTTCTCACCAGCCTGTGTAAAAGCCTCGCAAGCTCATCAGAAGCATGCATGTCAAGATTTATGCGTGTCTGCCCTCTTTGATATTCCTCGAGTATCTGCGCCATTCTCTCCGGCAGTTCTGCCATACGGTGAGCTGATTTGTAGGCTGTCTTCCCGGCTTTTTTAAGCTCTCCCCGGAAATCAAAATTCTTAAACATCTCCTGCTTTATCCTTGCAGAAGCAATCCCAACCATGTTGATGCCAGGTGCAATATCTGCAAGCACTCCCTCTATCTGAGTGATGCCCCTCGCAAGCATTGTAAGACCATGCGGCATAACAATGCGGTTGTTCTTCATTACCTCCAAAAGCTCCTGGATAAACTCTGCGACATCGACCTGTCCCATATCCAGACTGCCATATTTATTTATGATTATTTTGATATCCTTGTACAGCTTTGCCCTGTCAGGCTCACCCTTAAAGTCACCAATTGCAAGCACCGCATCCTCTATCATGCCGATATCGTTCATGGCGATGCCGTAAACAGCATTGCTCAGTTCCTTTTTGTCATGTTCAGAAAGCCTTCCCATCATGCCCATATCAATCCAGACGATTTTGCCATCCCTTATCCTGACATTGCCCGGATGCGGGTCCGCATGGAAAAAGCCATCCTCTATCACCTGCCTGATATAGTTGTCAATCAGCTTGCTGCCTATCTCCTCAAGATCATAGCCATCCTTTAAAAGCCCCTCCTTGTCATCGATATTAAATCCCTTTATATACTCCATGACAAGTACATGTGATGTGGTATACTTGCGGTAAAGCTTTGGTGTGGCTACAAATGCAACATCCCTGTTATTGCTGGCAAACTCCTCAATATTGGATGCCTCAAGCAGGAAATTCATCTCCTCCTGTGCCACAGCCCACATCTCATCAAGCACCATGTCAAAATCCACAATGCCCTTTATAGAGATGGGCGGCACAAGCTTAACCGCCTTGTGAAGCAGCGCCATATCCTTTGACATAACCTCGTGAATGCCCTTCCTTTGCACCTTCACAACCACCTGCTCACCGGTTTTAAGTGTGGCCCTGTGCACCTGCGCTATAGAAGCTGCCCCAAGAGGCTTTTTATCTATTGAAGCAAAAACATCCTTCCATGAATAGCCAAATGAAGCATCTATGACAGCTTCCACCTGCTCAAACGGCATCGGCTCCACATCTGAGCATAGCTTCATAAGCTCCTCACAATATTCCTTTGGCAGAATATCCGAGTGAAGCGACATTATCTGTCCAAGCTTAATATAGGTAGGTCCCAGCTCCTGCAATATAAGTCTGAATTTTTCGGGTGTAAGTCCATGCGTGAGCTTGTACTTCTTAAGTACCGCTGTCATCTCCTTCAGGCGGCTATCCATACTAGTTCACGCTTTCCTCTTCATCGTCCTCAGCTTCTATTTTTATATCCGCTGTCTGTGATTCTCCACCGGAAGCACTTTTTCCATCGGCTGAAGTATCTGTTACAATGTCCTCATCCTCGAAAACGCTTTCATCAGCTTCTTGATCCACGTCAGCCTCATCCATCTGTGCAAGCTTGCTCTTTAAAGCCTGTATCTGTTCAGGTGTCATCTTGTCCAAAAGCTCCTCGAGCTCCTCCGGTGACTGTGGCTTAACAGATACATTTACATTTTTCTTTACTGTGTCCTTGATATTGTGCTTAAGCTCCTGATTGAGCACCTTGCCCTGCTCGACAGTCAGCTCACCTCTCTTGACCATCTCATCAAGCACTTCCTTTGATTTCTCAGCAGTCACTGCCACTGTTCCTATTCCTGCAAGTAAAATCTTCTTTAATCCGTCTGTAAGTCTTTCCATGGTAAAATCCTCCGTTTCCTGTTATTATAGTGAAACAATCCTTGGCACAAAAATGATAAGTCCAACTATCGCGGCCATTATTGCTGCCACAAGTACTGCTCCTGCTGCCGTGTCCTTAGCTGTCTTGGCAAGCGGCTTTCGCTCTGTCGTTACCAAATCTACAACTGACTCAATCGCAGTGTTGACCAGCTCCAGGGCTATCACCAATCCAAACAGCGTCAGGCAGATGCACCACTCAGTCGGTGTTATCCCAAGTACCGCTCCTGCTATCACTACAAGTATCGCGACAGTGCAGTGTATCTTGATATTGCGCTCATTTCTGATGCATGTAAATATGCCCTCGAAAGCATAGCCGAAGCTTTTGTACAGAGGTGGTTTCTTTGCTTTTTTCATGTTGATACCTCTCGTGATTTAATTTTGGAATTAGTTTTGATGCCTTTTACTATGGTACTATTGTATAACTTTTTGGTTCAAAATAAAAGAGGATTGTGCAATATTGTTCAAAAAAGTAGAAGTAATTGACATTATAAATTTATCGTACTAACCTAAACACGTAAAATATATAGTTATAAAGGTAATCATATATGACAAATTTACATTCAGATAAAATAAAAACAGCAAACCTGCATACTGCAGCCAATCATATTTATACAAATACTCAACTTCGAAAGCTTTTAGTTCCGATTATAATAGAGCAGCTGTTGGCCTCTCTCATGGGAACTGTGGACACAATGATGGTCAGCAATGTAGGTTCTGCCGCTATCTCAGCGGTCTCGCTTGTTGATTCAATCAATATTCTTGTCATACAGGCACTTTCAGCGCTTGCCGCCGGTGGTGCAATCCTCTGTTCACAGTATCTTGGAAGCCACAATGCAAAGGGTGCCCGCCATGCTGCAAAGCAGGTATTTTTTGTCATGGCATTTCTGTCTGTTATTCTATCTGCTTTTTGTCTGATAACAAGAAAGCCGCTGCTTCGTGCCATTTTTGGTGCAGTTGAAGCTGATGTAATGAGAAACTCGCAGGTTTATTTCTTTTTTACATTGCTATCATTTCCTTTTATAGGTCTCTATGATGCCGGCGCATCTATTATGCGCGCACAGAATAACAGCCGCAATCCTATGGTCATATCTGTTATTTCGAACTTTATGAATATCGGTGGCAACGCTATCCTGATTTTTGGCTTCGGCATGGGTGTTGAGGGAGCTGCTATTTCCACTCTCATATCACGAATATTTTGCGCGATTGTCGTTATCATACAGCTTCGAAGGGAAAATGAACCGATTTTCATAAAGAACTATATGTCTATACGCCCTGAATGGGGCCTGATTAAAAAAATCCTGCTAATCGGTATCCCATCAGAAATCGAGAACAGCATGTTCCAGTTTGGAAAGCTGGCTATCCAGTCTACTGTATCCACTCTTGGAACCGTGGCCATCGCCGCCCAGGCCATGACCAATATCCTCGAAAACCTGAATGGTATTGCTGCTATCGGCATAGGAATAGGTCTTATGACTGTTGTAGGACAATGTCTTGGTGCCGGCAGAAAGGATGAAGCTGTCTACTACATTAAAAAACTGTCACTGGTGTCTGAGGTCGTTATCATTGCCAGCTGTCTGATTATTTTCATACTCACAAAGCCTATTACAATGCTTGCGGGAATGGAACCGGCCAGTGCAAGGCTCTGCTTTGAGATGGTTGCCTTTATCACAATTGCCAAGCCAATCTGCTGGGTACCATCCTTCATACCGCCATATGGACTGCGTGCCGCAGGCGATGTGAAATTCTCCATGATTGTATCCTGCTGCACGATGTGGCTTTGCCGTGTAAGCCTGTGCATATACCTCTGCCGTGTATGGGGCTTTGGTCCGATTGCCGTGTGGATTGGCATGGCTTGTGACTGGATGCTTCGTTCTATTATATTTACTGCCAGATTCCACTCAAGAAAATGGCTGAATCATCATGTGATTGATTGATAATAACAAGCTATACTATGCTCTATTCACAAATCTGTATAATATAAGTAAAGGAAAAACATGAAAAACTATCAACCGGACTATTACAACAATTTCAAATGTATTGCTGACAAATGCAGTATCACATGCTGTCAGGAGTGGAAAATTGCAGTAGATGACGCTACAAACCGCAAATGGAAGAAGCTTTCTGCTGATAAAGTGTCTGGAAAAAGTGACAATCTAAGCTCTTACACATGCCATAAAGATGGCAGTCTGGTTATTAAACTAGACGAAAAACACCGTTGTCCGTTTCTTTCAAAGGATAAGCTATGTCATCTTGTAATGACCTACTCAGATGAAGTGCTTTCAGAGACATGTGCACTGTTTCCCAGAGAAATCCACCGGTTTTCAACACATGAGGAACGAACACTCATGCCGTGCTGTCCGGCAGTTATCGACCTGTGGTGCGAAAAACCTGTCACATTTCCTGTAATATCCGAGACCCGGAATAATTTATCTCCGGCATTTTTAATCCGTGATAATCTGATTAAATTGATATCTGACCAAGGGCTTTCAGTGGAGCAGGCTTTGCTTGACGGGATTTACATTTTATTGGAATTATATAAAAACCAGCCTGTCACCAATGCACATATACAGGAATATTTTTCCGGACATACGCTTAACGAACTGAATACCGCCATGGAAGATATCCATATCCCGGACGAAGATACATTTATTGAATGCAATGAGCTGCTTCAGGATTTATCAGTAAATTATCGTAAAGAGGGTTTATACACAGCCTTTCTTCAGCCTGTACTGACCGAGGCTTGTAAATACTCCAATATTTATTCACAGTCAGACGATAATTCCATGAGCCGCACCTTGCAAACATCGCAGAAACAATTTTGCTCAATGCTCACAGATTATGACATTGTTTTTCGCAATTATCTGGCAAACGAGCTGTTTTCCGACCTGATATCGCCTGAAGCAGCATCCACTAAAAAGATTATTGAACACATGATTATCAAAATGCAGTGGATAATGATTGAATACACTGCTATACGTCAAAGTCTTTTCTTGTGGTACAGTCACAAAGCCAATAGTCCGTTGACATATGAAACCATCAGAGAGCATATTGTCATCATCTCACGCATGACAGGATATGATGATGATGACATACGCGAATATCTTGAAAACAGCTTTGCAAAGCTCATATGGGATTGGGGCTACGCCGCACTCATTATGGGAATTAGAAAATAATTACAAAGGAGATTTTTACTATGAGAGAAACAATTTTAGGCAATCACATACGAAAGGTTCCTTCAGTTGCAGTTGGATGCATGCGCCTTTCTGAAAAATCAAAGGATGAAATGAATCATTTTATTCATGCTGCGCTGGAGCAAGGTGCATATTTCTTTGATCACGCAGATATCTACGGTGGCGGTATGAGCGAGAGCATATTCGGCGAAGCGTTTGCAGACGATCCATCCCTAAAGCGTGAAGATATTTACCTGCAGTCAAAATGTGGCATCTGCCAAGGCTTCTATGATCTCTCAAAGGAGCATATTCTGAAATCTGTCGATGGTATTTTAAAAAGGCTTCATACAGATTATCTTGATCTTCTGCTGCTTCATCGTCCGGATGCACTCGTAGAACCGGAAGAGGTTGCCGCTGCATTTGATGTTCTTTTTGAAAGTGGAAAGGTTCGCCATTTTGGTGTTTCAAACCATAAGCCGATGCAGATTGAACTGCTACAGAAATATGTCCGCCAACCACTCGTTGTCAATCAGGTTCAGTTCAGCATTCCTGTTTCCAATCTCGTTGCAAATGGCATGGAAGTCAATATGGAAACCCCCGGTTCAATTGATCACGACGGAAGTCTGCTCGACTACTGCCGCCTCCACAACATTACTCTTCAGGCATGGTCTCCGTTTCAGATGCCGGCATGGAAAGGCTGTTTTCTCGGAAGCGACGAATACCCGGAACTGAATAAAAAACTTCATGTGATAGCCGAAAAATACAATGTCAGCGATACTACTATTGCGGCCGCATGGATTTTACGCCATCCGGCAAATATGCAGATTGTTACCGGAACTTCAAGCGAAAGCCGCCTGAAGGAAATTATCGCGGCATGCGATATTACTCTGACTCGCGAGGAATGGTATGAGCTGTACCTGGCTGCAGGTCACCTGCTTCCGTAGAAATTATCAGCATTATTTTTCAAAATGCTGATAATCCTTGGAATGCGTCCAATCGCCTCCCCACTCAAAACCATGCTCCGTAAACAGCTTATAGCATAAATCATCATGGTCAATCTTATGCGCAAAATCCTTGCTCCGGTCAACATAATCTGTGGCATTTGCAGGCTCAATCGAAAGCTCCCCATCGACTGTTTTGACATAAGGATTGTAAAGAGTGTTGATATCCACCGCCATTCCCATTCCATGCTTCGATATCTTTGTAGTGTGTGAGATGAATCTGAAATTGAAGGCCGATGAATTATTGTCGCTCATAGATGCCTCATCATCTGCATCGTATTCATCAACAAGTCTGACTTTCTCTATTTGATATCCGGACTCATAGAGCTCCTTAAATATTTCAAGTACATCATCTGCGATATCTTTATTTACAACCAGCTCACCTTCATGCACCTGATTGTCAAAGCCTACGTGTAGTACATGTATATATCGCAGATTTTCTCTGGGGAGTGTACAATCCGCCTTGTAGGATTTGCCCTGCATTTTTTCAAAAATGTCATCCGAGATTTCGGATATATAAAATTGCTCTTTATTATCATCATAGGTCGTATCCAGAATATCTGCTTCAGATGTACTCGTGTCAGGTGTATTCGTATCAGCTACACTCGTATCAGATATACTTGTGTCAGGTATACTTGTGTCAGGTATACTTGTGTCAGGTATATCTTCACATGTATTTTCTGATACATTCGTAGACGATTTATCATTAGACTCTTTCTTATGATTTTTAATGAATTCTCTGCCCGCAAGTGTGACGATAAGCAGCGATGCCACGGCTGTGATTATTATGTTTGTGTGTCTTTTCATATTGGTTTTATGCCTTTCATATTGTTCGAAGCATTTCTAATCTCTATTGTAATAATGATAGTTTTTATTTACAATAGGCATTGTTAACAAACGTTATTAAACCATTCATTTTCATCTCATGAATAAAATAATTTGTTGAATTACTTGCTGAATTTCACGAACTGCCACATTACTTACAGTTTCAAAATCAATCTCTTTCCAACCTTTCCCAAATAACTCTTCATATTGTCTTGATTTCTTTTCGTCATGATCCTTATATTTCGCTTTTCCAATAAGATAGGCATCTGAATTTGCCATATCAGGATAACCCGATGCTTTTTTCAGTGAAAACCAGTCTTTGTTTTCTTTGATATCTTTCTGTAAAATATCCAGTTTTTTCAGAAATGTATTACAAGCCTTCGGATAATTCTTTTTGATATATAGCAGGTTTTTATGCAGACATACCGCACTTTTTTCCATCAATTGTCGCTCTGATTTATTTGTCATATAATCATACTCATCCGGTCTTACTTCTTCCCCACGTATTGATCTTTGTAGCTGCTCAAACCAGTATCTGTTCCTTTGCAAATTGTCAGGAAACATAAAATATGTGGAAAATTCATGATCAATCATTGGTGCAAGTCGAAGTATCTCATCATTCCTGCCACAGACAAACGCAATATTTTCATAATGATAGTTCTGGTCTCCTTTTAAAATAGAGACAAGAATCTGTAAAGCCAGTTCCTCTGCAATTTCCCTATTTTTCGTAAAGTACTCTGCCTCGAGAATGTCTGTATAATCATAAAACATCTGACAATAATTTACATAGTCATCAATATGCACCTTAGGATCCGAATATTTACGGAAAAACTCCAAAAGATTAAGCAGATGCTCCCCATCTTTATAAATCAAAGGCATAATTGTTCCATAATCATAATATTTTTCTTCTACCCTCTCATAGCCCCTGCAAAAAGCAAGCTGATACCTCGGAGCCGGCATAAAATATGTGTCAATCAGCCATGACCAAAACACCTCTGCATAAGCAAACAGCGGGCCTGAAAATGGTTTCGATTTCGTCAAAGGTTTGAAAACCAACTTTCCCTCAAAAACAGGGAAATGTTTCTCGCCTTTTACCACTCCCACTGCCTCTGCATTAAGATTACCGCTTTTTGTGGAATAATTATATTCTTTGGTTGTGTATGCTGGTTTTTGTTTCATAAAATCTATACTCCTCTAATACTTTCATTTAGACCTTCATTTTCTATCATCCCGCTACTTTTCAACAATCTCCCAGTAGCCACTCTTAGGCGAACCATGTCTCTTTAATATAGCAAAATATGATATTTTTAACAAGACACGACCGATAGAATCTGATTTTGATAAGATAGTTAAAGGGTTGGCAAAGAAAGAATAATTACTTTTCCGGATTATGTGATTATGATATAATTATGGAAAATAATGTTTTATGAATCTGATCAATCGAATTTTTGGTGTAAAGGAGAACTTTATGAAAAAGATATTAGTGACAGGCGGAACAACTTTTGTAAGTAAATATGTGGCAGAATATTTTGTGAATGTGGGCTATGAAGTTTTTGTACTTAACAGAAATTCTAAGCCACAAGTTCAGGGTGTAAAACTCATTGAAGGAGATAGGCATAATTTGGGTGGTGTATTGAAGGATACATTCTTTGATGTTGTTGCGGATATAACAGCTTATAATGATAAAGATATAATTGATTTTGTTAAGGAATTGGGTTCTTTTGATCAGTATATTATGATTAGTTCAAGTGCTGTTTATCCTGAGTATGGTGTTCAGCCATTCCTGGAAGAATCAGAGAAATCCGAAAATAAATTTTGGGGTACATATGGAACAGATAAAATAGCAGCTGAAAAGGCATTACTTGAAAGAGTGAAAGATGCATATATATTAAGACCGCCTTATTTATATGGACCAATGAATAACGTGTATAGAGAGGCCTTTGTATTTGATTGCGCCTTGGCAGACAGAAAATTCTATTTACCTAAAGATGGCAGTATGAAATTACAATTCTTTCATGTAAAAGATTTATGCAGGTTGATGGAGGTAATAATTAAAGACAAGCCGCAAGAGCATATTTTTAATGTTGGTAATGTTGAAGCAGTTTCTATTAAAGATTGGGTAACAAAATGCTATGAAAGCTTAGGAAAAAGACCGGATTTTGTAAATGTTTATGAAGATATTGAACAGCGAAATTATTTCAGTTTTTACAATTATGAGTACTATTTGGATGTATCGCGTCAAAACAAAATATACCCAGAAACCATATCATTAGAAGACGGATTGAGGGATAGTGTTAAATGGTATTTGGAACATAGCACAGAAGTTAATAAAAAACCTTATTTTAAATATATAAATGAAAATCTAGTGGAGGATTAATTTCAAAAGCAATTGTTGTAATGAACACGATAACATTTAGTCAGACGCTTGCTCCTATTCTTGATGCCATGTGTGATCGGGGAACCGATTACCTAAAATGATAACTTTTATCAAATGTTTTCTCCCTATTTCTTTTAAAAAACTGCAAGCACAGAAAACGGGAAGCCGCATAAACACTGGCTTCCCGCTGTTTTTATCTTATTCAAACTCGCAAAGTTTGGGTTTGATTCTAGTTGTTTTAATATGATTATCTATACCGTCTCGTATTGATAATCAATATCTTTTCCACTCATTATTTTTCGTTTCACATATTTTTAGTACCAATCCAGTACCATTGCCATATTGTCATTATTGTGTGTAGTTCTGGCGGCTTGCAAGTTTGTTTTTCTATTCAGAAGATAATAATCTGATGGTTTGCAAGTCCACCTATGGAAATTATAATCTGCAACCAATAATTCTGCAATAAGAAATTTTGTGGTACTAATGGCATCCGGCGCATTTTCCCATGATTCTAAGTCCCATATGTTCCTTATTATGATCAGCTCTTGCCACTATCACTTCTGCCGCTGTATTACCATGAACTGCATAATGCATCTTATTCTGAACTGTTGCCTGTTCTGAATTAATGCGATACCCCCACAGCAATAATAGCTTCTAATGAATAGAACTTATAATTGTATGTTTTCCCATCATCCGCAGTTTGTGCAAATTTTGCACAAACTGAATTTTCATCTAATTCTTGTATGATAATTAGGAAGTTAATTATCACACGTTTCCTTTCTTTTAATATCGTGGTTCAATACAATTCAGATACTATGGACTTTTGATGTTTATTCTGTAGCTTGACTACTCAACTGGAGTGTATTGCCGCTACCTTTATCTGAATTGTTTATCAGCTGGATGTTGCCGGAGTGTTTTTCACTCAGAGTACTTATTTCTATCAAGTCTACGATGATAATCGATGGTGGACATCATGGTATCAGACTTTAGGAAAGGGAGGTACAACCTCATGAAAATTTTTGTAGGCATTGATATTGCCAAACTCAACCATTTCGCCGCTGCGATTTCTTCGGACGGTGAAATACTCATTGAGCCGTTCAAATTCACAAACGACGCTGATGGCTTCCAACTGCTGGTCTCTAAGCTCGAATCATTCGATAAGAACAGCATCATCATCGGTCTTGAGTCGACGGCACACTACGGTGACAACCTTGTTCGATACCTTGTTGCTGAGTTCTACCAAGTGTGTGTGTTGAACCCCATCAAAACCTGTCAAATGCGTAAGAACAATGTTCGTAAAACAAAGACAGATAAGGTCGACACATTTGTTATTGCTAAAACTCTTATGATGCAGGATGACCTCAGATTCATTACCTTTTTTGATCTCGATATGATGGATCTTAAGGCCTTGGGGCGCTTTCGGCAGAAAACCATTAAGCAACGCACCCGATTGAAAATCCAACTGACAACCTATGTTGATCAGGTATTCCCGGAGATTCAATACTTTTTCAAATCCGGTCTGCATCAGAATGCTGTCTATGCTCTTTTAAAAGAAGCACCTTCTCCAAAAGAGATTGCTTCCATGCATATGACTCATCTGGCAAATCTGCTCAAAGTGAACTCGCACGGACACTTTACTAAAGAGCAAGCCAAAGAATTAAGAGTTCTCGCACAGAAGTCTGTCGGTGCCAACGACAGCGCTATATCTATTCAGATAACTCAAACCATTCAACAAATCGAGTTACTGGATAGCCAATTAGAAAAGATTGAAGCTGAGATGACGGATATCATGAAATTCAACGATTCTGTCATCATGACCATTCCTGGTATCGGTTATATCAATGGTGGAATGATTCTTGGTGAAATAGGTGATATTCACCGTTTCTCCAATCCAAACAAGCTGCTTGCTTTTGCAGGTCTGGATCCTTCTGTTTATCAGTCTGGTAACTTTCAGGCTAAGACAACAAGGATGTCCAAACGTGGCTCTCGTGTTTTACGATATGCCCTTGTAAATGCAGCTTGGAACGTTGTCAGAAACAACGCAACCTTCAAGGCTTATTATGATGCCAAGAGGTCTGAAGGCCGGTCTCACTACAATGCACTTGGGCACTGTGCCGGCAAGCTTGTCAGAGTCATCTGGAAGATGCTCACTGACGAAGTAGAATTCAACCTCGAATAAGAGGTCTGTATACCAATATCGATAGATTTTGAAAAAGCACCCTAAGGGAGCTCTATTAAAGTTACCCTTTTTTACCACCGATATGAAAAAGAAATTTTTTGCTAATTTATGGTTGACTTTTCATAGCTGGTCTCCCTCTTTAAAAATATTGCTCAGATGTTTTGTAACCACACTTCTATCTACATCAAAAAGCTGTGAAATTGCCTTCTGCGTAAGCCATACATCGCCATTCTGAACCCTGACCTCTATTCCGTCTTCTCCTGCATCTCGTGTGAAAACTAGAAAATCCACAGTGCTATTTCTTATCTGTAATTCTTTGCTCATAAAAGCATTCCTTTCTCTAGATTCTATCAATACATCTCTATAAAACATTTTCCCCGGTTTCTTTCAAATATCAAGAAGGGAATTTCTGCTTTTGCCAGCATACTATTATTAACTGGAACATATTCATAATTTTCAATATCTGGTATACACTTTATAGCTTTCTTTTTATCTATACCATATAGATTATTTTCACTGCTGTTCCATAAAGCCTTAATCTTCAAAACAACACATTTTGTTTGAACCATCACCTTATATTTTTCAAGCCTGTTTTTTTCTATCTCCTTTGATTTATCACCATAAGAAATAGTAATATATCTGGAATTGGATTTTATAATGCGAACATCTCCATTCCTTACTACCTCTTTAGGGAATCCCAAATCTTCAAAAAAACTATCATAATCTGTAATGCATTCTGGGAGTTCCATTTTGACTGCATAACTGCTATTTATAATATTCTGTATATCCTTATCATCAGCCCTGAACATATAAATATTCCATCCCGTGCTATCGCCATCATCATCTAATATTGGAATAGAACCATAAGGATTAAACATATGTAAATTAGACAAATCATCTTTTGTTGGCTTTTTAAATTTGACTATTTCAAATGTTATGCTCATAAATGTTCTCCTTTTCCGTCGCTTTTTTCGTCGCCTTTTTAGCGACGAATTGTTTTATACATCTTGCTTTTCGTCATTGCAAACTAACTTCTTATGCCCAAACAATTAATTGCTTTAACAATTCTTTTTCGCTAATGGTTAGTACTGCGATTAATATCTATGTACTCGCTAAAATCAATTACCTTTGCCGGCTTTCTCTTAGTAGCTATCCCTAGTCGTTCCATGTCTAATTTAAAAAGTTCACTCGGATATCCATATGCATCAAATCCCTCTGGCTGGCAAATATATCTGTTCAGATACTCACTAAGTTTCCATTGATACTTTGCTTCTTTCTCCAGCTTCTTACCAAAATACTGTGCATCCATTACCATTCTGTTAATGCCACCAACCGATTTCCTACCATGAGTTTTTGTTACAGTTGTATCGACTGACATTTTAAAATACTGCCCCTATCTGTTCCTCGGAATATCCCATTTCCTGCATCACGCCATGAATCACGCGGCTGATATACATTGCATAGTAATTCCAGTTTCTTGGTTCAATATCTGTCATTGCTATTGTATAACGATTACTGGCATTTACAATAAACAAGACATTTCTTCCTTTTATTTTCGTCAAATGTGTGTCCCAGCAGAACACAAGTGAAACACCTTTGCTTTCTGCAATCTTTGTGGTTTTAGTCGATCTTGAACTGCCTTTGTTGCACCAATCTCCATATGTATCACCTGCTCATTTCAAGTATTCTCTTCACTTCCAGCTGTAATTCATCACTAAAGTCTGATAAATCATCATATGTAATTACTTTCAATCTTATAAGACGAACAATATCCCATATTACCTCTGATTTTTTCAACTCCATGATAACTCCTGGATGGTGCTTATCTTCTTTTATCCGTTTTTCAAGTTCCCAGAATTTCTCTGATGCAGGCTTTTTATCATCATTCAGAAAATTTGCATACTCTTTAACAAGATCTTCCATATAATTTTCCTGCCAGCCTGATAATCTTTCTCGAAATAATTTCCAATCCTTTTTGCTTATGTCCATGATTTTGAACCTCCTCTGTCTCATGTTAGTCTCAACAAACAATTTCAAAAATGAGACTGTCTTGAGACTACAACTTTATAATTTACCTGCAAATGCCGATTTTATCGCATTTTGCTATATCATAGAGTCTCACTCAGTCTCTAATCTCGTGAGACTTCTTTGAGACTAACTCTGGAATATTCGTTTTTCAGAAAGCTCTTTAAGCGTCTCTCACGCTTTAGAAAGCTTCTTCTTAGAATATTCTGATTTTAGTCACTTGATTTTTCTCAAAATTTCTATGACCTTTCTACGACATTTTCTATGACATTCCCCATCTTCATTATAAGAGTTACTTAAACCAAATTTGTGCCTTTAACCAATTCAGTTTTTATCTTCTCCTGACTTCCACACATAGAGCTTTTACATTCAGGAATACTCTATATCTCATTTTTATTCTATGAATACATACTTTCCCTTTCCTTTACCATTCACCGCTTTAACAACTTTCATGTCTCTAAGTTTTGTCATGACTGCTCTTGCTGTGGATGGTGAGCAATCAAGAATTTCTTTTATTTCTTTTGTTCCAAAAATCTGATTTTTCTCTATTTCATCATACACCTTAAGAATATTTGCTTTCGAAGGTTCATTATATTTTTGTTGCTCAATCGCCGACTTTATCCTATCAACCGCCGATTTTTTATCGTCAATCGCCGACTTTTCTTCTCCAATCGCCGGCCTTTGGTAATCAATCAACGACTTATTGACTGCAACAGCCAATTTTTTAAATGAATCAGCGGTTTTCTCAACAATAGTCTTTCCAACTTTTGAATTATAAATAACCGCCTGCAACATAAAAGCATTTGTATGATAAACAGGATCTTTTAGTCCCGCCTGCTCCAACTCATTACACATACGATTAACGCCTTCGCCAAATTCTTTTACAAATTTATAGTTTTTTAAAAACTCTGCAATCTTAGGGTTTCTGGAAAAATGTGTGAAACGTATATTGTCTATTCGTATATGTCACAGAATCCCGGAAGTTTTCTTGGACTTTCAACTACTATATGGTCATCAAACATTTTTATCTGAATATCCGTACTGGTAATACTGTAAGCACGATGGGTAACCGCATTTACGATCAATTCCTATCTGACAAACTTAGGATATTCCTCATCTGTAACAAATGTTCCATCTGGTCCAAGATATGTTTTTTCTTTTACCTACGTGTCCAAATATGCAATTGCCTCATTTATCATGTTAAGCAGTGTTCCTTCAAAGATGACATCCTTAATTACATTCATCTCTGTTCCAAATTTTTCTTCTGTTCCCTCATAACGTATAAAACGAATCCTTTTCTAAATATATTGTTTTACATTACATGTTCTCAACTTGGTCATTGTGACCAAGTTGATGAATATGTTTACGAATAATACTTTTGATTCTTACTTTTCGGTTTATCAGGCTCAGTTCTTTGTAACTTACCAGTTTTGAGCATCTTATTTAGATAATGCCTTCGAAAATATGAACGCTCCAAATTGAATTTTTGCATTATTTCACTTGCAGTTTTGGGTTCCATGCAAAATGCGATTATCTGCCTCATTATATCTTGTTCTTCATCATGGTCACCTTCTTGGTCGCATTGACCATGATGCTGACCATCATTCCTCAACAACCCCAGATACTTATCACAAGCCTTGCAAAGAACCATAATTCCAGCCTCATTAATCTCGTATTCCGGCAATAGTCCATCATACAACGCACAGGCCTCCCTAATCTTCTCAAATCCTCTTCCCCAAGCTTCAATCATACCGCTTTTGAAAAAGACGTTAGCCAATTTCGGATTATAAGGCTTTGATGAATGTTTCATAAACAACTTGTCAGTAGAATCCAGATTTGGAGGCATCTCACCATCATTCCAAATATATATCTTGTCCTCGTAAACGCTAATCTGAATTGGATTGCAACTGCTGTAATCCTTATGAACAACGGCATTTAACAAAATCTCACGAAATGCGTCCTTGTGGAACATAAACTGCTCAATTCTCTGGACTCCCTCATAATCAATCAATGCCTTCATATATTTTGTATAAACTAAATCAACGGTCTTATCTACCTGCTCTATCAAAGGACCGTGCACCTCATCCTGGTACACCAAATCCGAATCTGATTTTCCAAAATATCCGATTTTGATATAAGAACCTGTTACCCACTTCTCTGGATCTTTATAAAACGCAAGCATTGCTGCTCTTATCAAATATCCATCTTCATCAATCAGGTGCAGGTTATCCATCAATATAGTATCTTCCACACTGACTTCTTCCTTTGTAAGCCTTCCTCTTTTCACTGCCTTATCTTTGAATAACTGTATTGCATCCTGCTTTAAATCAGCTACCGTCAGTTTGGGTAGAGGCACACCATCCCATGTTCTTCCCTGCGTTTTTAACAAAGCTCTTTCTAATTCCTTTCCGGTAATTTCACGCATGGTACTTCCTGAACGATAATAATATTTCCCACGAAAACTTATTAAAGATGGATATTTATCAACAATTATCTGCAGATACTCAAGTTCGCCTTTATATAACAAATTTACATCTACAATGATTCCCATTGTGTCCGTAATTTTATTGGGGATTCGCTCTAATAAATCTCTTGCATTATCAATACCTACAACATTACCATCGTCATCCGTACCTATGTATATTGTTCCACCATAGGCATTGGCATATCCACAAATCCATTTCAAATACTCATCCTGCCATGATTCCTTCCACTCTATGGATTGATGTTCTTTTTCCTTCATATATCCACCAACTTTCCAAATTACTACTTATCCACTTCCGTAAAAAAATACTCCAATGTATCCACAAACATATTTGCATCAAATAATTCTTTTATTTGTTCCCCATTCATCCATGCAACCTGTGCCACTTCATCCGTTGTGGCATTGCCTAAATCAACCTCTCCATCGTAATCAAACAGCCAAACATCCATAATATCATTATAAATTTTTCCATCAATGATTTTTCGTGTCTTTGTAAAAAGCACTTGTCCATTTTCCGGCATCAAATCAATGCCAACCTCTTCCTTTGCCTCTCGAATTACTCCTGATAAACTATCCTCACCTTTTACAACCGAACCGCCTACACATTCCCACATCAAAGGATGTGTTGGTCTGTTTGCAGAACGCTGCGAGATAAGGTACTGTCCATTAGAATTACGGATCCAGACATGCACCACCAGATGGTATCCGTCTATCGGTAACTGTTCTCCTCTGATATGGTCTTTTCCCAGAAGCTCTCGGTTCTAATTATACAAATCCCATATTTCTGCATCCGGCACATACTCCACAATATCCCCAAAATCTGCATGTAAGGTTTTACAGATTTTGCTAAGAATTGTAAGGCTCACCTCTTCATCACGGCGAAGCTTTGTCATCGTGTTAGGAGCAATTTCTGCCTTTTTACGCAAATCCGATTTGCTCATTTCTTTATCCACTAATAATTTCCATAATCGTTTATATGATACAGCCATGATAATTTCTCCTATTCCGTCTTCACATTGTATATATTCTACACATCTATCGTGTCAATAAATTTTGGAATAAACTCCCTAAAATATCTTCTATTTTTCCAATCATTTAAATTTCCAATAAAGGCTATTCTGTATTTTGCCCTCGTACATGCCACATTAAGTATATTAGCCTTTTTTACTACCCAATTCATTGCACCTACACTTTTATCTGAACAACCTAATACAAAAATCACTTCATTAGCATCTTTACATTGAAAAGTATGCACTGTGCCAACACATTTTTTCGTCCATTTTTTCAACACCTCCTTGTCATTTCCTTTTGCTGAAAAATAACCAACTACAAATTTACGCATTGACTCTGCCACTGTTCTGAAAGGTGTAATTATAAAGATCTTATCGTCTGTGTCAAATAAATCAGTATATATATGTAGTGCACTTTCCAATAATTGACATACCCTCTCTGCTTGATTTTTTACAAAATGATCCTTGCTACCATTTTCTGTTCCTTCAACATTTATCCATCCTGATTTTTTTATCAAAAATGGTTGTTCTTGTTTCAAATAATCTTCCTTTTTATTCGTTTTATTGAACATTCTATTGTCATATGAAATCATATTTGAGATAGAAAACATTGGCTCTATACACCTTCTATGAACAACCAACTGACAACCAACCTGTCTTTCTCCAATCATACCGTTAAACTCATTCATATTGTCTGCAAAAGTCTGAACTGAATTTTCAATCACCTTGTATTCATTTGCTACTCCTGTACTATCAGCAAGTATATCAATTAACACTTTAGGAATTGTTACAACAGGTTCCACTTGTAATGGGTCTCCCACAACGACTGCTTGCCTTGTCCTATAAAGTGCTCCTAAAGCAGACTGTGGCATAGCTTGTCCCGATTCGTCAATTATTAGCATGCCTAAGCTCATATTTCCTGCATGTTTTAAAAACCTTCCAACTGATGCAAATGTAGAAGAGAGTACAGGTATCACTACTGACAAAGAATTAAACAAATGTGGAAACATCTCTTGTTTTTCTGCTATTGTATATTTTCCATTGTTATATGCCTGATATACAAACAGATTTCTTTTTATATATGGCGAATTCAAAATAAACGCTTTTCGCACCTGTAATGAAGCATAAAACAATTCTTCTCTAGCCATATCATATTCGTCAAATGTCCATGGGCATGCATTCTGTGAATTTTCAGATTCCTTAATATTTTCATAGAAATATCTATCCGCAAAATTATTTTTGTATTTGTTTTTCAATGACTCATTATTTCCATATACTTTTTCCTCAAGTATCTGTACTTTCTTTTCTAGAGTAGAGATTATGCTATATTGATTTTCAATTTTTCCACATACTTCTTCTGTATTTCTCTTGGTCAAACTATACCTACGCTTAATGTCTTCGTGCTGTATTATTAACTCATCGACATATTTTTGTTTTTCAGCAACATGTCTACCTATTTTTCCTAACCCCAGAAGGATAAGTCGTTTCTTAAAAATAGAGCTATGCTCTTTAATATATTTGATTTCCTCTTCCTGCTCTAAAGTCTCCTTTTCATTATTTTCTAATTCCGTTTTTACCTCATTTAACGGTTTATTTAGCTGCTCTTTTTCTATAGTCAACTGTTTTAATTCCCATTTTCTCTTAGCTAAGTTCTCTTTTTCCTGATAAAAATCCACTAAAAGTTTCTGATCATTTTTGATATCTTTTCTCAATGATAAAACCTTTTTTTTGGCTATATTAAATTTTTCTATAGCTTCATTCCACGAAATACTATCAACCCTTGCCAGGTCCAATGTCACTTTATTTGAATCATCATTTTTTCTGGCAAATACACAAGATTCTAACACTTCAGCAACATAGGACTTTCTTCCCATACGAGCCGATATTAATCCCCATGCACTTCCTTCTTCTCCCAAAAGATTATCTGCCACAGCTGAAAAATACACTTCCCTATTTATTTCCCTATCAAAATAATCTGTCCTCGTCTTTTCTTTTTCCATGTCACCAGATTTCGGTAAATCAAGCGTTACATTCTCTACTGCTCCATTATTATTTGATACAACGAGAATTCCAAATTTAGCAATTTCTTCTGGTATTTCATAATATTTTTCTGTATAACTAGCATTTGAAGCAGACTCAATTTTTCGAGAAACAAAATTACCACCATCAATTCCATATTTAATTAAAACTTCTGCCAATTGCTCAACATTTGACGCTATAATTTCTTTCAAAAGTGTTGTTTTCCCCGTTCCTGGAGGTCCATTTACTGAGAATATTTTTTCATATCTATCCTTTTCTGATATAGCTATATTTATAGCTAATTGTTGCATTAATGTCGGTGAGAACTTTGATGGGTATTTTGCCAGTGGAAATCTATCTACTTCTAACCATTTTTTCATGGCATTAACATCGCTGTCTATCATTATCTTTTTCTGATTATCATACAATAACGAGGTGATATATTTTATTACATGCTCATTATTCTTATAGTTTTTTTGAACTCTTTCTATTTCGTCCAAGTAAAAGCTAAAAAAGTCACTCGTTTCATCTTCTTTCTTTAAACCTTTGCATGCATAAACCTTATCCGAGGCGCCTTCTAACCCTACTTGACTTTCATTCTCAACTCCTAATTTGTCAAACACAATATTTTTAACTATCGTTATGTCTGTAAACTCCAGTATTTGTATATCATTCTGTTTAAGTAATTCATTTACATCTTCATTTAACTTGCATATGTCTTCTTGCATAATATTAACATTTATGCCTTCTGATTTTATCATACAAAGTACAGCATAAAAGAAAGGACTGATTTGCATACCTTCCTCTGTAAGTTTTCCATCTAAGTCTATCTGAACTGAGAAAATATAAAATCTACCTGACAATTCGTTTATCTCTGCATATTTTTCCATATCTAATTTACATTTTTCAGCCATTTTTTCCACAAAGGTTTTAATTTTGTAACAGCCACAATAAACATTTGCACGATTATACAACTTCTCATCAGATTTATGTTTTTGGCTCAAATACTCATTATGTGCCTTGTATTCTTTTAATGGTAAACTTCTTGTACTGTAAGCATTATAATATGCATCAAACGGAATATCTTGTTTTCCCTCTTTTATTGTTAAAGTCAATTCGGGATAATCCGATGGTGTAAAATATTCTTCCAATTTCCAAAAATTAAGTATTTTATTGCATTCTTCTGTTATATATCTGTTTCTCATGCTATACCTGCTTTCTATTTTAACTATTTATACCTTCAGCTCCATTTCATCTTCCATTTTCACAAATCCGTATCTCTCATACAAAGGTCATCCCATATCCGTTCAGCACCTTAAAGCTCTTATCAGATACATTGAGTCCGTCACAATTTCGCAGGAAGAGCATATACTGATTTGACAACTCAAAATTAATGAATCTCCTGATATCATCATTAATCAGACAATCTGCATTATCTATTACAATAAAACCATTTCTACACTGTTTTATTGCTTCTAAAAAATCATCTGATTTGTAGTTAAATAGCTTGATTGCTTTGTATTCGTCTGTCAACCTTATATCTTCCAACATTTCATAAAGTACTGTTTTTCCGGCACCACTGTCTCCACCAACAAGTGTAATTCTGTCATCAAATTCCAAATCGTATGAAAATGGGTCTGCTTTAAATCTAAGGTTTTTATAAATCATCTGCTTCTCTCCTTTCATACTCCCTACTCCACCAGGCATTATACCCCCTACTGCCGGTAACTATATCAGAATCATTAAATCTCATTTTCACATCATCCGAAATATTAAAAAGCGTTGGTCTTGACATATAAATCTTAATATTATCCATAGTAAAAATGATTCTAAGCACATTCGGACCACATTCCTCAACATTTACCACCTTGTCTGAATGCTTCACAATATTAAGCAATGTCTTGCAACCTGATGACAAATTTCGGATTGTTCCTAAGCCATATTTTGTTTCGATATGCTTGTCTGGTGTCAACTTCGCCTCATCCACTTGTTGAATCAAATCAATTTCTTTTTGTGACATATCTTCATTTCCTGTATTCAGATTAAAGTACAAGTCATTGTAAAAAATCCAGTCTTTTGAATCTTTCCTCTCCGTATATATATCTATCATTCAATGTTCTCCTTCTGCAATATATGTTTAGCATCTGATTTTTCATATCTTACTTGGATAAGGCTTTGAATCAAATTTTCATATAAATATATTCCAGTATATCACACATAAATAAAAGGCCCCAGAAGATCTCTTAAAAACTCCTGGAGCCTTCCTCATTTACTATTGAAAAATAAATCCTTCTATATTTTATTTTAAAAAAAGTTATTCAAACTCGATTTTGGCAACTATATATTGTGTCTAATCGAGTTTTGTGTCACTGTATTTTGTATATTTATTCTTGGTATTCTATGTATTCTTTATCTTTTTGCAAGCATTTTGCAACTATTCTCCCTACCCCTACGCAACACATAAAAATATAGTTGTTAAAGCTACTGCTATAAAATCAACTTTTACTGCATTTTTGAAACAATTATATTTTTTTACTGTAATACGGCTATTTATGAGTATCTCACTTGCAATATCATATACTAATTTATTTACAAGCACCATCTCTTTTCCCGAAAAATATCTATTTATGATTAATTCAATATATCTTTCAGTTGTTCCTATAGATGCAACATCACCATAAAATAATAGATTTAATTCTCCATCACTTATCATTTTCTTCTCTTCAGGTCTACTTTTTGTTTTTGGAATAAACGAAATTAAACTCAATAGACAAGATACTAAAAAACAACTTATTGCAATCACACAAAATGTATGTGCCTTATCAAAAATTGTAATTAATACAGCTATCAATGCTACATTAATTGCAATAATAGCCCCATTTTTTGCTTCCGCAAAAGACAGCCAATAATTAGTTCTCTCAAGCTGATTTTCAAAGTGTGACATTATTTTATTATACAGTTCTGTATCTTTTTTTGTTTCCGTTGTATTCATTTTTTCCCTCCTCTCCATGAGAGTACGCAATCAAATCTACTTTATTCGTAATTCCACGCTGATAACTTTCATATGCAATCATCATATTTTCTGCTGTTCTAACATTTTCTAGTAGCACATTTTTTAAATGCATAAAAGATTGCGGTACACCTACACAAAATAAATATTTGCCATTCTCTTTACCATTAAAATGATGATCTTTAGGTGGAATCTTTCCCAAATCAATCCACGATGCACCATATATTTTGCAACCATTTCTTCTATAATCATACGGAATAACTATCTTTAACTCCTTTGAATATGCTCCTTTAAAATCTTTCTCTTGAGCATTGCATTCTCTAATTATTCCAATGTTTACAGCCACAACATTTAATATAATTGGTTCCGGAATTACAACTGGAATTATTACTCTTTTGGTAAACGGGTATTCTTGTATTAACTCCGTAATATCTGCTTGAACATTTTGATAATACTCATTATAATCTAATCCAGTCAAATTATTCTCTCCATGCACCATTATAGTTATTATTTCTATTTTGAACTTTCAACTGTTCTTGAGATATTAGGTTCATCAGCATATCATATCCCGTTGTTGTATAATAATACTCCTCTTTCTTTTTAAATATATTTGCCCACTTCGGTTTATCTTTCTTAAGCATCATATAAACATAATTTGAAATAACCAGTTGATTAGCCTGGGCATTCTCATCTTCATTCCTATCAGCTTCAATAACGGTAGTTCCAATTAAAAGATAATCCTTTTCGCCACGCGCACCAATTCTCGTTGCAAACATTTTGCCAAATGATTCTCCTACTCCTATGCTCACACCATAAGTTTGTACTGCATCAATCATTTTTAATCCAGCTTTCACTGCATCTAAAAGGCACTCATATCCTGCATAATTATGAAATAATGCGAACTCTCTATCCCCCTGAAATTGAACATGTATACCATGATTTTCTGTCACTTGATCATACATCGTTGTTAAAATATTCTGTGTCTTAACAGCCATCTCTTCTAAGTTTGTATCATCATTATCAAATTGTGAAGTAAATCCTCTAACATCTGCAAATAAAGGAATTCCTTCTATTTCCTTGCATTCCTTCTTAGACAGCTCATCAAAAACAACTGACTTTGTTGGTTTTCTAAACATCATATCTGTCAAATTCACTTTATTTGCATAATCTTTACTTGCTATTAAATTTTCTGAATAATCAATGCTTCCAGTAAGTTTAGATATGGGCATCTCATAATAACAATCTTCACCATACTTTTGTACTTTCGAGTTCGTATGCTTTACATATTTATTCTTTTTCTCTGTGTTAAACGTATCAAATATATTTGATGAAACAGCAATATCCCCCATATTACACAGACCTTGAAGCTTCGCTGCATAGTTTGCAGCATAACCTATTGTAGTTTCTTCATTTGCATTTTGTCTTTTAAATTCAAAACTGTAAAAACTTCCGAAGCATGCTCCCGCCTGAATTTTAAATTTTAGTAATGTCTTATATTTCGCAATATCATTGTTCAAATATCTAGAAAGATCTCCTGCGAATTTAACAACTTCTTCTACAATTTCATATGCCTCATTAGCATCATCCACAACATACATATGCAATCTCGCCCCAGTGATTTTTTCAATCACAAATTTTTCTGAGAAATATTTCTTTCCAAATGATTCAATGCCCGAAAAGAAAGTATCAAGTGCATGGATAGAATGATTTACTTTTCCATTCTTAGTTTCTTCATCAATAACCACTTCATTAAAATTTGCAACATTTACATAGAAATGAATACCTTCAAACTTCTGCATATACTTTTCCTCCTAATTATTCTACACAATTATTAATCTCCTCAATCCACCCACTGTCATCACTCTCAAACAGCTTTATGAACTTTCCAAAATTACTGCTTCCAGTAACAGAATCATCCGAATCCAGTTTTCTCACTCGTTGACTCATATCCTTGTAATTCTCCGCAGTAACATGTTCCATAACTTTCTGAATCTGGTCTGCTCTACCTTTGTAATTCTCTACTCCGGTATATTCCTTTATCAAGGGAGCATTCACTGGTTTTGCCGGAGATTTCAGTTTTTCATCGGTCCAGTGCTTAGATATAATCTGCATCGTACAAGGATTACCAAACATAATCACTTCATTCGCTGCACTATCCACACCATGAAACTCATTGATTTTGCGTTTAATGTCCTCATACTGCTCGTGAGGTTTCTTTTCCGTATCACAGAACACAAGCACAAGTTCATCTGCTCCATTTTGATATCGATCCTGATACCTCGCCGGGATATTACCATTTCCACCGGCATTTACCAATGAAATATCATATTGCTCGTTCCATACTTTTAAATTCTTTAATCGATTCAGATATTCGTATTCCTCATTACCTTCACAGATAATACAGATTTTATGGTTATCCAAAAACCTAGGGAGCTTATTTGGCATCGGCATCATCCCCCTTTACACCGCTTTTAATACTAAGCAATGAGTTAATCAATTCAGGATCAGGCAAAGCTCCAAGCGCACCTTTCCGATATTTTTCCATAACATCTGTCGTATCTCGTACGCCCTGCTGTGCTGTAAAATCTGCAAGCGAATATACATACACACCTTCTTCATCCTTATGAACAAACCAAATTTGCTCCTTTCGAAACATTCTCTTGCAATCCATAAGATTTATATCATGTACTGTAAATATCATCTGTGCACTTGTATTTAATTCATTATTAAACATCGCAACAATCGCCCTGGTGAGCTTAAAATGAATACTGCTATCCAACTCATCCACGACTAAAATCCTGCCTTGTTCAAGTGCTTCAATTACATAGCTGGCAATAGCTGCAATCTTCTTTGTTCCTGTGGAGTCAAACATCATACTTGGCACATGGACTCCCTTATAAGTAGAAACCAATCTGATTTGATCCATAATGTTCTCTGGAATATCAAGCACTTTCTCATCTGGCTTTTCGTCACCTTCACCAGTTTTCAACTGTATCTTATCCATATCCACATATTCAAAATTATCCATATATAAGTCAGCATTTTTTATGAACTCAACAACCTTTTGCTGTAACTGATTCTTATTCTTCATAAGTTCAATCGTGTGCTGCATAGGTATGTTATTCATATTGATGATATCAATTTTTTCTGCAAATCCGACAAGAATCTGCTTCATCTCATTGATATGTTCGAATTTACTTGTATCTACCACATAGCATAGCAAATTATTCTTCGATACAACTGAAATCATATTCTGAACAGATTCATCAATACACTCATATATTTCACTAACAGTATCTTTTTTTAACCAACAAACTTCCTTTTCGTTGTTGTACTGATCTTTAAATATCTCCGAAAATGACTCATATATATATTCTTCTTTTTCTGCATCATACTTAAAATCATAAGAAAACTTTCTTCCAGATGCCATAAATGTAACACCTAACTTGCATACATCACTATCAGTAAATATATTTGGCATCAGTCCATTCTTCTTATTTAAAAGTACATTTCTTATTGCCCTAATGCACTTGATTAGACATGTTTTACCAGCATTGTTTGGTCCATATATTCCTACCGTTTTAAGAACATTAAAATTATTCTCTTTGTGAACATTTGCTCCAAATTTTTTATTTCGCATATCTGCTTTCATTGAAAATGTAATATCATCCTCAAATGCATAACAGTTTTTTGCTCTTACCTCTATAATCATGGCTCATTCCTCCAAGTCACTTTTCCTATTTACTTATCATTATTATATCATTAAATATTTTTTATGCAACTTTTTTTCATAAAAAATATTTAATTCTATAGATTTAACAATATATCATATAGCAAAAAGGCAGCTATCAAATCTTCGCACATTAATACAATTTTTTACATAACCAACCAATGTCATCTTTTCATTTACCACTATATCCTCGCCAACTCTAACGAAGCCGTATTTTTCGTATAAATGACAATTGCCTGTTTCCTGCTTAATCGTATCTAAACGCCATTCTATTGTATTCGGATAAATGCCAAATAATTGTTCTATCACCGTGCTCGCAATCCCTTTATTTTGAAATTCGGTAATTATAAAAATAGGAGATATCCAATTAACATTTTCATGCACCTTTTTGCCTTGATGCCATCTGACTCTCACACCTCCAATTTTTTCTCCATGAAACACAACGAAGTAAAAATCTGAATTTTCCTCAATAATCTTCTCTGTTACTCTTTTCAGGCTTTCTTTTGCCGGACTTGTATCATCATCTTGATATTTTTCATATAATGGCATAAACGCTTCTACCTGTAGTCTGTGCAGACACTCTGCTTCATCTTCTGTTACCAATTTCAATTCAATTGAATCATTCATTCCATACACCTCTTTCACGCAAAAAAATCGCACCAAACATTCATTGTCTAGTGCGATAATTCCAATTTACGATGTAATATATATTAACACATCACTTACATTCTGGTTTTATGCACTAGACTAATAGACCTACCGGCTATGGTACAATGATTGATTTTCATTGGACAGCCATTACATACATAAGGCGCCTTATCAAGTCTGCAGCACCGTTCCTTTTCGAAATCCTTACAAGTTTGGTTGCAGGTTGGACAGGATGTACATTTAATACCGCAGAGCATGATTTTTCCACAGGCATTTGTTTTTTTACAGTGATAGCGGTGTATACAAAAGTTTTTGGCATTGTAGAAAGTTCCTTTGTGGTACCAGTCAGAAAGGCGTCGTGATTTAACCTCTTTTGAGATAGTTGTAGGATCTTTACAAAGGAATGCCGCAATGTCTTTAAAAGTCGCACCTTTGGATAATTCGTTTTCGATGTAGATACGGTCATTAAATGTTAGATGTTTCTGGTTTCCAGGGATATATTTACTCATGATAATTCTCCTTCTACTGCTGTCAGAAGGAACTTTTACAATAACACTGATGTATGAAAGAGTAAATATCTACTGTGCAGGACTAAATTCTACCGCCCTGTAGGGCAGTGGAATTTAAAATTTCATTTTAGGCACCTCTTCGGAGCTGACTTGAAAAAGTAAATTCCGGTGCAAGAGTAAATTCCATCGTGATTTAAATTTTGCTGGTTTAACAAGAAATTTTTGGACTAAATCTCTCGTTTTCTGCTATAATTAATG